>Ga0209955_1000051_pt1 | contig 47304 bp, 46 predicted proteins | sample SalPonA_A_H2O_MG_FD_185716 | JGI IMG/M metagenome (GOLD analysis project Ga0209955, IMG submission 185716) | Water microbial communities from South San Francisco under conditions of wetland restoration - Salt Pond MetaG R2A_A_H2O_MG (SPAdes)... | ecosystem: Environmental > Aquatic > Non-marine... | reverse complement strand
GCTGTAAAGAGCTGTAAAGAGCTGTAGGGACGCTAAACGCGTTCCTAGGCGCGCTTAACAAACTCAGACTTGAGCATGATGTCGCCAAAGCCATCCATCTTACAATCGATATTGTGATCACCATCTACAAGGCGCTTAACCTTTGCGCGAGTACCAATTTTCGCGGTACTTGAGGTGCCTTTGACTTTCAGGTCCTTAATCAGTGTTACGAAATCGCCTTCAGCCAGTTGGTTGCCGTTAGCATCCTTAACAATCAGTGCGTCTTCATCCACCAAGGGGGCGTTCGGATCCCATTCATAACCACACTCAGGACATATGAGCATTGCCTGATCTTCATATGCATATGGTGAGTTACATTTCGGGCAAGGCGGTAGTTCGGTGCTCATCGTAATATTCCTTGTTAGTTCGAGCGCGTAGGCTAACGGACTCCTGCTAAAAGCGCTACTTTTTATACGGGCATTGTGATGCCAACCATTGTTCGAGCAGTTGCAGGCTAAGGATTGATAGAAGCTTAGTGTGTCTTTACACAGCCAACAGCGCATAAATACGAGCATATATGATTACGTATAATATATATTATGTTAAATAAAGGTATTGGGGCGGTGTTTCATCTAGCTTCGCTATTACCCTCATTAAACGAATCAACTGATCTGCATTTGGATTAAGCCCCTATTAAATATATCACTACTAATACTGGGGGTTATGCGATGTCTACTAGCTATACCGGATGTAAGCTTTGCCGGAATCTTGAGGCACTGGATTTTGAGATTACGATGGCATTCCAGCCTATCGTCAATATAACGAGCCGCACAGTTTTTGCTTACGAAGCGCTGGTGCGCGGCAAGAGTGGCGAGTCCGCTGGCGATGTGCTTGCTAGGGTAAATGACGACAACCGTTACCGCTTTGATCAGACCTGTAGAACAACCGCCATAGAGCTTGCTTCAAAGCTAGGTATGCAATCCTTGCTGAGTATCAATTTCCTGCCAAACGCGGTATATCGCCCTGCAAGCTGTATTCGAGCGACACTGGAGGCTGCGGAGCGCTTCGAATTCCCTGCCTCGCTGCTGATGTTCGAGGTTACTGAGGCTGAGCCGGTACGGGATCCGGCTCATCTTGGGAATATCTTTGATGAGTACCAAGAGATGGGTTTTACCACGGCCATCGATGATTTCGGGTCAGGATATGCGGGCTTGAATCTCCTCTCACAGTTTAAGCCACAGATAATCAAGCTTGATATGGAGCTCTGTCAGGGTGTGGCCAGTGATGCTGAGAAGCGCATTCTGACGGACGGCGTCGTTCATACGGCAACCAGACTAGGCATTAAGATAGTTGCTGAAGGCATTGAAAATATAGATGATTTCTTTATTCTTAGAGAGATGGGTGTCGAGCTGTTTCAAGGATTTTTGTTTGCTCGCCCAGAGATAGAGAGGTTGCCAGCTCCAGACTTCTCGATAATAGACAGCATACCACCCTCACCTGGCGCGGTGGCGGAGGTGCTGTCGGCAAAAGCTTAGAACACTCTGAAGCTAGGCTAGGGGTGTCCGATGGGGGTTGGTGCGGTAGTTGCAGACGAAGGCTGGAGCCACCTTGATGAGCTGATCATCAACCTCCGACTGGACGGTAAAGGCAGCGAAATGCGATTCTCCTTGAGCGTCAGTTTTTGCCAGCACCTTGTAAAACCGGTTACCGTGGAGTTTAACCCTGCCCTCCTCAATCAAATCTGCCTCTAGCTCGATCTCATCGCCTACATTTATGACAGACCAGAGTTCAATACTGGCACTGGGCTCCTCCAGGCTCATTGTGTGATGCTACCTGTGGAGAGCGCGTAGCGCACAAGGTCGGAATTATTTTTCAGCCCAAGCTTGCGCAGTATGTTTGCGCGGTGAGCGTGGACGGTTTTGGGGCTAAGGTTGGTTTTTTCTGCTATCTGAACTGCTGGGAGCCCTTCTGCTAAGAGCGTGAATATCTCAAGCTCGCGTTTAGACAAATCGCCAATGCGATCAAGTGCGTCAGGCTCACTTTTCAACTCTGCCTCTATGGCGGGTGAAACGTAGCTCTCACCCTCGGCCACCTTTCGAATTGCGATTAGCAGCTCATCTGCAGCCTCGCTCTTTACCAGGTACCCGGAGGCACCTGCCTGAAGAACTCGCTGAGGAATCGGCGTTTTGTCGAGCATAGATGCTACCAACACGCGTGTGGTGGAGTGCTTGGCACGGAGCTCTTTGACTACCTCAATTCCACTTAAGGCGTGTGTTTGCGTGTCGCTGGCTTGACTCGGTAACCCCAGATCTAAAATCAGTATATCGGGGTTGTGCAGTCTACAGCTCTCCAGCGCGGCTTGAGCGCTTGTGGCCTGGGCCAGTACCTTTATCTGCGGCTCAGCTTCAAGAAGATGCGTATAGCCCGCCAATACAATCGGGTGATCATCTGCGATAACTACAGTGATACTGTTGAGTGTTGTGTTTTGGGTGGAATGGGTTTCGGGCATGGGGTTGTTTGCCTTCATCAACTCGCTGTTACTAGGGTTTTAGCAGGTCTGCACCGATATATACACCAGAATCTTCAACCTCTCGGGCTTCGGATGAAGCTAGCTCTGTATTTACTAGCTGTTTGGGTATCGCTACTAAGCTATCACTATAGCCGACAAGAGCGATATTTTCCTTGTCGCACGCCTCTAGAACCCGTTCTAGCGCTTTGATAACCCTCTGCTGCCGCCCGTTTAGCCCCGCATCCACACTTTCGCTGCGTGACCGGCTTGAGACTTGGCGCAAGATATAACCATCTTCGTCCAATAAGCAGACACGCAGGCCCACAAGTTTGTACTCGATCAGAAGCTTTTTTATGGTCTCAAACTGCTCTGTGCTGGCAGTATTTAGCGTATCACCACTTTGCGCTGCACTAACAATGTCTCGTAGCTGCTGCTGCGACAGTGCTAAGCTGATCTCTTTTTCCATCTCTGAGCCCTAGGGTTGGTTCTGTTTCAACTTTAATCTAAGCTCTGCATTTTCGCTTATAAGTTTCTGATTCTTATCAGTAAGTGCTTGTATATGCTCTTGCTGCACCTGGATACGCGCCTGGGCTTGAAGTAACTCTTCATTACCGCCCACCTGGCTGATTCTAGACTGATCACGGGATAAGAGGAAGTACTCTTCTTGTGCCTGGCTCAGGGACTCTTTGGTCTCTAACAGTTCCGCTTCTAGGCGCGTAGCTTTTTTCTGCTGCTGTCCAAGTATATCGCTCAACTCTTTGATTTGCCGGGCGTACTCCTGGCGCTCGCTTAGACTATCTTGCCTCAGCTTCTCTGTTTCTGCCTCTATCAGCTCAACCTGCCGTAGATACTCGCGCCGAGCATATCCGAGTGACTCATTCCAGAGTCGGTTACTGTGGCGGATTACGGGTTCAGGAAGGTCGTACCCCTGGTTCTGCTGCGACAACCGCTGGCTTAGACTCTCCCACCACTCATTCAATGCGCGGTTTATGGTTGTAAGAGACCCGCTCCCAATTCTTTCGCGCACGAGCTGCTGTGTTGGGCGCTTGCCCTCTTGTAGCAGGCTTTCTGCAGCGTCGAATATTCGTTGGCGTGTAATAGTAGTCATTTGATACACCATACGTATTAAAAGTACGTATAGTATGCGTTAGAGCTGACGGGGTGTAAAGCGGCTCAAATTAAGGTTAGAGCGTCTCAATAGCATCAATGAAGGCCTTCATTGATATGGGCTTAGCGAGTATCTTATTGGCGCCAGCTTGCAAGAGCTCGCCCGCTTCCCGCCCCAATACGGCAGCTGTAACTGATATGATTGGTGTCTCTATTCCCTGCTCGCGCACCTGACGGATCATCTCGGCACCGTCCATTACCGGCATAAAGTAGTCGCTTAGAATAAGGTCGTAATCATTCTTAGTGATCATCTCTAGTCCCAGTGCACCATTTTCAGCAATATCGACCTGGGCAACGCGCTTTGCTAACAGACGCTGAGAGACCATCCGAATCACTGGATCGTCCTCAACTACAAGAACCCTCATTCGACCGAGAGTGTCTTGGAATGCTTGCGACTCCTGCTGTACAGTAATTGACGCACTTGGGGTCAAATGAATTTTTGTAACTGGAACTACTATTCTCGCTTCTAAGCCATTATTAGATAGGGGTTTTGAGAAGAGAATTCTGCCCTTAAGCTCAGCAACTGTCTGCTGGACGACGAACAGTCCTAACCCAGTTCCGCTCCCCCCTTTCTCGACGATATTGAGCTGTTCAAACGGTTGAGTTAGACGGTCTAATTGAGTCTGCTCAATTCCTACGCCATTATCAGTTACGCTTAGTTTCAGGTGCGTGGAACCTGTACTATCGGTTTCAAGCGAACTAGAGACGATTATCTCTGTTCCTTGGGAGTGGCAGATCGCATTCTTAATGAGATTAAGCAGTGCGATCTTGCAGCGCTCCATGTCAGTCTCTATGCCTACAGATTCGTCCTCAACCAGACTCATCCTTATCGACATGCCCTCGGCCTGTGCCATGCGACGCATCTGCCCCACGACGCTCTCAATTAGTCGGTTTGGATGGAAACGTCGTGTCGAAAACGGCAGGTTCTGTTCTGGATTAATGGCTTGGCGCATATCCTGAAGAACAGCCATGAGGTGTTCAGAGGTCTGCTGTAGTAGCGGAAGGTGTTTCTCAAGATCACTAGTGCTACTGAGCTCATCGATAAGCATCCGCAAGGTAGCCGCTGGGGTACGAATCTCGTGAGAGATTATTGAGAGCAACTGCTGTTGCGCAAAATAGCGTCGGTTAAGGGGATTGGACTGATTCTCTTCACTGCTATCGAGCTGGATTACGATCTGCCAGACACTCTTAGAGTCCCTATACTGCCAGAGCCTAGCGCGCGCTAAAACGCCTTTAGCGTCGGGGAGAGCGATTGCAGAGCCTTCAATATCCAGCTTGCCAATAAGTGGATGGATCTCCTGCGGCTCAAGCGTAGCAAGCAGAGAGCTGAGCGACTGCTCTGACTTGAGTCCTAGCAGTATCTGCGCGTTTTCAGAGGCGTGGAAACGATCCTCTCCGCTCAGCTCAAGCCGAGCGATTTGAAGTTGCTCCTCAAGATCACGATAGCACTGATCCGGGTTAAAAAGCCCCTTTGACTTGTCGGTATCGAGATTCGGTTGGCTGTTCATTGCTACCACTCTGCAAAAAAACTATTACAGAGACTTAGCACAGAGCATGCCAACTCTCAGAAGTGGTTGGCAAGCTCGGTTCGTTAATCGAGCTCGAATTGTGGGGGTGTCTGTTGCCGACGGTCGTTGCCTGCACGCCTGTCGTCCCCGCCCCTTCGCTCACTTGGGGGTGGCAAATCGGGCAGGTCAGTCACCTCCTCTATCTGTTGCATGTAGCGTTTAGCGATGACGATTAGAGTGTATTTACCGTTATCACCCAGCGCATTGAGTGGCAAGAACGCCCTATCATCGTTGAGAATGTCTTGTAGGCGCTCGGCTTCGCTGACGTAGAAAAAGCCGAGAAGTCGTTGCCCGTCAGACATCTTAACGTAGACTTTTAGCTTTGATTTATCAATTGAACTGGTTTCCAACATGCTGATCCCCAAGATTCGAAACGCTAGCGTCAGGGTTTTAATCTATTAAATCAAGCACTAACTACCTCTATTTAGGGTTTCAGGACCTCCTCTGTGCTCAATTTCAGAACGTATTTCGATGAGCTTAGAAGCCGCGCTGGGAAACTCATGCTCCTCTATCAGAGCGCTTAGCTCTGAGGCGGCTTGGGTGAGTCCGAAAACCTGCAGACCTTTGATGTAAGGTTTCCATTCCGATGGTGGCACGAAGCAGTTATCGGAGTAAGCCCCAATGAGTTCGTTAGTGAGACTCGGCAGTTGATCTTGCGGCGTTGAGGAGATCTCCTCAACATCATCTTTTCCTATCGCATCGCTAAGCTGCTTGATATGGGCCTCCAATAGATCAGCGATAGCAGAATCCTGTGGCCTCTCGCTTTGCTTGAGCATCGTCTCAAGAGCAGCCGCCTGTGCGTTTATCTCCAGGTCTCCGATATAAGCTGAAGCACCTTTCAAACGATGCATCAGCATCTGTGCCTGCTTAAGATCATCGCTGGCGAGAGCCTTGCGATACTCTGCGGCCTGATCCTTAAAACCATTTACGAAGGCGCGGGCTAAGTTTATCAGCGCCTCCTCACTCCCGCTGGTCTGCTTCAATGCATACTCTAGATCCATGTAAGACGGCCATTGTATTCTGCTCGGCTGGCCCGCTGTTGATGTAGGCTCAGAGATTTTCAGAGGCTCAACGTCCAGGTGCTTAATCAGGGCCTGAAATAGAGCCTCTTTCTCAAAGGGCTTGTTGAGGTAATCGTCCATGCCCGCATCAAGTCCCTGCTCTCGATCCTCAGGTAAGACCGAGGCAGATAATCCAAATATAAGTGGCTTGTGTTTGAGTTCTAGTGACCGAATACGCTTAGTCGTCTCAAGGCCATCTAGCTCAGGCATATGTACATCCATCAGAAATAGGTCCACATCGCCCCTTCTGGCCCTCTCCACGGCATCCGCTCCAGAGCTGAGCGTCTCTATCGTCAATCCATCCTGCTGCATCAGCCCTTGAATCACCTCATTGTTTAGCGCAACGTCATCAACGCTAACGATTTTGAGGTTCTGCAGCTCTTTCGGGTTTTCTCCATTAGCCGGCGCGAGATTCGCGGAATCACTCGTTGATGCAAGAAGCTTTTCTAATTGGAGTCTTCCGATGCGTCCGTATACAAGATTTATCTTTAGTGTATTGAGCCGATTTCTAAGGCTAGTGCTGGTGCGTGCCGGGAGGTGCACAACGCATTGCTCAAATTGCGATATTAAGTTCTGGTGGCTTACCAGTTCATCGATAAAGGCCTCTCCTGCCGGGCCTTCAAGCAGTCCACTATCAACGATGAGGTAAGCTGGCCCAGGGGCTCGATGACGTATGGTGCGTTCAAGCTCGCTTAAGCTACTGTGAAACTGTAGTTTCATGCCCAGATGTGCAAGCTGGGGTCGGAGGTGTGCCTCGAGATGAGGGTCTAACGTAAGGATATCCACCAAACAGAGGCTAAAATTCAGCGTTTTGACCGATCTAGCTTTGACGTATTCTACAGGAATTCTTACATCAACACTTGTACCTACGCCCTCCTTGCTGTCGATCTCTATGTTACCCTTCAGGAGTGTAACTAGACGACGGCAGATCGATAGCCCCAGACCTGTGCCGCCAAAGCGTTTGGTGGTGCTATTTTCGGCTTGAGCAAACGCCTCAAACACCGTATCCAACTGCTCAGGGCTCATGCCGATACCATTGTCTTGGACGCGGATGCAGAGCTGATGCCTCTGCTCCACAAACTTTACGCTAAAGTGGACCTGCACCCTGCCATTCTGCTTAGTAAACTTTATCGCATTGCCTACAAGGTTAGAGATGATTTGGCCAACTCTCAGGCCGTCAGTGACTATCCGGTCAGGCACGCTGGGAGCTACTTCAACTTGTAGATCGATGCTCTTTTCGTCCGCATTAACGCTGAACAGATCAACCGCCTCCTGAACCAACGTCTCTATCTCAACCTCCTCCAGGTGAGCATTTAGCTTGCCTGAGTCTATCCGCGAGATATCTAGAACATCGTTAAGAATGCCCATAAGGCGCTCAGCAGCCTGATGCGCTTTATTGGCATAGGATCGGTTTTCAGAGTCCGCGATGCGGTTTTTTAGGATAGAGAGTAGCCCCAGAACTCCATTCATTGGGGTTCTGATTTCATGGCTTATATTTGCGAGGAAGGCGGACTTGGCGGCATTAGCGCTCTCTGCGAGCGCTTTGGCCTGCTCTAGCGCCTCTTGGCTGCGCTTCTGCTCAGTAACATCAAACATAGCGCCGTAGATAATCAGATCGTTGCCAGTCGCATCATTAACACCCTCGGCTATCAGGCGAATAAACCGCCACTCATTTGCATTCACCTTGACGCGGATGACCCTATCAAAGGTCTCTTGCTCTCTAACAGCTACATCAAAGGCTGTACGAGCCTGCTCAGCCGTATCTTGATCGACAGACTTAAAGAGTTGGTCCAAGGTTAATCGTTGGCGCTTGGAACGTCTCAAAAGGGTATATACCTCGTTCGACCACTCGGACTCATTTGTGGCAAGAGTGATACGAAACAGTCCAATCCCCCCAACCCTACGGGCTTGCTCTAGGTGTGCTAGCGCCTCTTGTAGCGACAATGTAGCGCTCTTTGTTACAGTAATATCCTGGGTACAGCCAATTAATAGACCTCTATCCTCTGCTCCAGGGCTTTCGAAGGAGGCGTCATCCCGCACCCAACGCGTCGTTCCATCGATGAGACGGATGCGATACTCTACGTGCAATGAGGCACCAGTATCGATTGATCGCTGCAATTGTGCATCAACATCACTCAAATCGTCCGGATGTATAGAGTCCCTCCAGATTCTCCAAGCGCGCTCCGTAAGGGAGGCCCTGGATCCATAAATTGCATACATTCGGCTGTCCCAGACCATCTGCTGGGTGCGCGGGCTGTACTCCCAGATACCCAACTGAGCAGAGTCTGCAGCGAACTCAAAGCGATTAAGTAGCGTCTGCTTCTCCTCCAGACTCGCCGCTAACTGCTCGTTGAGGTTAACGTTCTCCCTCTCTAACTGGTGCCGCAGGTCAATGGCGGCTTGGATATCGGTATTCGAGCCAAACCACTTAATCACATTGCCACTAGAGTCGGTTAGCGCGTGGGCGCGAGTATCAAACATTCGATACTCCCCCAGCTTGTTTCTAATTCTAAAATTTATGGCAAAGTCTTCACCCGATATAACGCTGTAGTGCCAGCGATCCTGCAAGCTATCCCGATCTTCTGGGTGCACAAACTCAAACCAACCTGATCCAATCAATTTGTCGGCAGCCTGCCCTGTATAGCTTTCCCAGCGAGAATTTACGAAATCACAGACCCCCTCCTCGTTAGTGGTCCAGGTGAGCTGCGGCATCAAATTGGCGATACCGGTTAAGCGCCCGATCTCAGCTTCTTGGAGAGTCCTGGCTGTACGCAGTAGTATCCGCTCGCGGAATACTTGCAGTCCGAAGAAGATGGCAATCGAGATAAGGGCGATAAGCATCTGTGCCAGCCACTGAGGAAGGGGTTGGCGCTCTTTTACAAAGCCCTCAACCAAGCCAGGTGGAAGGTGCCGCACAATAATTGGCTGATCCTCTGCTAGAACCGATCTGGCCAAATCCCCCGATCCTAAATTAAGTGGTTGTGATATGAGTAAATTACTTGACTCATAATCGATAACGGTTGCAGCTCGCCCCCCAAGAAGTTGCTCTAACCCCTGATATTCCAGCGTATCCTGGATACGTTTAGGCTCACCGAACATAAAGCCCCACTCTAAAGACTCCTCAGGAGCTATCAGCCAATCACCGTTAGTCGATACCAGCCAAGTGTCATAGAGGGGTATGTAGTTGCTGTTGATGCGCGCTAGGAGTTGGGTAAGATCCAAGTTTGCTAGGACGTAGCCGCTATCTAAGCGCAACCCAATTCGGACGGTTGGCCGGAATGGCACTTCTATCTGACCGTGCTCGACATTGAGATCAAAGCGAGACATATAGATCTGCCCCACTGCCAGTTGCTGCATTGCCTTGAAGTAGTTGCGGTCAGACTTATCCTGAAGTTGCGAGTCCGGAACTCGCTCTATTCCGGCAAAGTTTTTATCGAATCGGATGAGTTCTTTGCCGTTAAGGGATAACCAGCGCGCCTGAAAGGTGGAGGGGTTTGCAAAGAGTGCGGAGCGGATAGCCTCCGAGGGTAAAGAACCCAGGTCATCGGATCGGGCTAGAAGCAGTTCAAGTGAAGAGATGGTACTACGAATTGAAGTACCGAATATCTCGTTGTCCTTGGTTAGTGCAGCAGCTTGCTGGTTGGCGAGCTCGTTGAGCGCTTTATTGTGCGATGCTCTGTAGGACAGATCTGTGGCAAATGAGCTGAGTAGCGCGACGAGCAGTAGGGTGCCTGCACTCCAAATACTGAAGGTAGAGGTAAGTGTCTTTCGCAACTTCACCGGCTATTCTCACCTCTATATTCATCTAACGGTTAGCAGCTAGCTCTTATTTTCAGAGTACGCCTCAAACACTGACTCAATTTTTGCGGCAAGATAACTCGGCTCAACGGGTTTGCTTACGAACCCCGCCGCTCCCATTGACTTGGCTCGCTCTTTGATCTCATCTGTTGCAAAGGCACTGAGAAAGATAACTGGAATGTCTTTGGTCATGGAGAGCTTTGACGTCATATCAGCGAGCTCGAAACCATTCATATTCGGCATATTAAGGTCGAGTAGTATCAAGTCGGGTTGTTTCTTTATGGCGAGTTCAAACCCAACATCGGGGTCAATTGCAAATATCAGATTGTAGTACTCCCCCAGCCCATCCTTAAGGTGTGCCAGGGTGAAACTATCATCATCGATACAAAGCAACGTTCGCTTAGTCATTTACACTTCGCCCTCTAAGTCATCACTGGAAGGTTTATTTCTAACGGCTACTCTAGCTGTAGCTTACGTCAAAACCTTTGTACTTAATCCTGCTGGAGATAACAAGAACCACGTACTGTATAAGCGTAGATCAAAAATGGGGAAATCCAATTTAAATCAGCCAGATAAAACGTGAAGAACCGTTATAGGACCGAATTGCTATGGAGATGTGAATGGTGCCCCGGACCGGACTCGAACCGGTACACTCGTTAGAGCGGGAGATTTTAAGTCTCCTGTGTCTACCAATTTCACCACCAGGGCAGATGGGGTGTTTCAAAGAAGGCAGTATTGTCTTGATCTCGTCGGGTATTGTCAATGGAAAACATAGGCTTATGTAAGAATACTACCCGCTGAATAAAATTTGCCGCTGTTTGCAACAAATTCAGTAGCAAACAAAAGCTTTTAGGCTAGTTCAAAATACCATAAGACAGTTGCGCCGACTGAGACTGCTGCGACCATGGCTCAGTGTTGAGTCGTCTAACCTAGAGTTAAGCTCGCTTTACGCTTCAGAGGTTAACCCGTCATGCTCAACATCAAAATCCACTCTTTCCCTGCCGGGGCAATTCTTCCACCACATCCGCACAACCACTCACAGTTTTGCATTCTGCTTTCGGGCGCAATGGTTCAATGGACTACTGAGCTGGAGCGCTCTGTAAGCGGAACCTACTACCGTTGCGGAAACGTTTGGCTCGTCAAAGAGTCAAGTGTTCACAGTGTTGCCGTTTTGCAAAAGTCGTACCTTGTGACAATTGCTTTGGGCAACAGAAGCAGACACCTGAAACGCAAACTCGGAGCTGCCGTGCTATCAATTTTGGCCATCAGCGCTGCCAGAGCCTGTGATTACGGGTTTGAGGAGTTCGAAAGAGATAGAGCCACAAACCTACGTGTAGACGTTCCAGACTGCTTCTTTGAGCAGCTTGAAAGCGCTGCCGCTGGCGGCGACACTCAGGCACAGCTCGAGCTCGGGATAAGTTATATGGAGGGTTACAGTAAGGAGCCGAGCGATAAAATTCTAGGTCCCTATTGGATAAAAAAGGCGATGGAACAGGGCCATCCGAGCGCGAACTCTATTCTTGACTCGTACATGGAGGAGTATAGCTGCTAATCTGGGGTTTCAATTGAACTATATTAACGTTACTTTAGTCGTAGACCATTAAGGATTATCAGTTGGTGCGTATATTGCTGCGGTGGATACTGCAACAGACACTTTAACAAGTGCAAGGCGCCTAAATAGTGGCAAAACAGATAATAACGCTAGTATTGATAACCTATGCTGCAACTAAAGCTCAATAACAAGTGCATACAGGGCGAGAGAGTGACTCTCGAGCTTCTGTTTAACAATCTCTCGGGTTTAGGATTCGACAAGAGCCACCCAAATTGGCAACTCACCTTTGACGAATATCTAGAGACAGTCTCTGGGCTATTGCATCTAAAGCTACGCAGCGGTACCCGCTTAACGCTTAGTTTACCTGAGACCGGAGAGATTTTGGCTGAGTCATCTGTGGGCAAAGAGCTACGCCATTAACTTGCGCTTACAGCCCCCCGATTTACATCACCTGTAACCACCTATACGCATCCAACAATGTCGCGGTGCTTACACAAGCGAGTAATCTGTTCGTTGAAGGTCGTTTAGCTCGCAGAGCGATCGCCAATATTGTTGAGGGCGAATGGCTGAGATGACCAGCATAGTCACCGGCAAATGGCCTCTATAGCGTATAAAAAAGCCAGCTTTTGCAAGCTGGCCAGAATCACGCTGCTCAATTAAGAGCGGATAGTGAAAAATTCAAAACACTGTCCCTAAACCAAGAGTAGCTCAAATCCTTAGAAGCGCAAAGATTAGCGAGTAGATACTTGGTTGAAGAGTCTTTTCGAGACTGACGGCTCCCTGCAAATGCACCGGAAACGCAATGGGTAATGCGACCTTTAGAACGGCTACCGATCACGGCACTTTCAGCACCTAGCTATATTAAGTAGCAGCATTCGTTCGGCTTAAAAAACAAGAGAGGAAATGGAGGCGAGCACCGGAGTCGAACCGGCCTAATACAGATTTGCAATCTGTTGCATCACCGCTCTGCCAACTCGCCATTTCCTGATTTGAAGTGGAGCGGGATATCGGGCTCGAACCGACGACCTATACCTTGGCAAGGTATCGCTCTACCAACTGAGCTAATCCCGCACTTCGTCAAGAGGTGCGTATTATAGAGCGCACAGATTTAGAGTCAATGCGTTTTTACAATTATTTTTGTATAAAAATTAACCACTTAGAAATTGAGCTTTCAGATATCTTCACTCAAGTGTGGCCAGGCAGCACGCAGGTATACAAACATTGACCAGAGCGTCAACACTGTTGCCGCATAGAGGGCAACGATACCGAACCAAGCCAACCCGCTTCCGGGTATCGCTCCAAGCAAGACTAGAATAGCCAGCATCTGCAGTGTAGTTTTGATCTTACCAATATTAGAGACAGCCACTTGGGCTCTTGAGCCCATTTCAGCCATCCACTCTCGCAGAGCTGAAATGACAATTTCACGGCCTATAATCACAATTGCTGGCGCTGCTGTTAGTACAGGCCAGGTCTGCAGCTCGCGGCTGTAGGTATCTACCAGTACAACCAGTGCGGCCGCAACGATCAGTTTGTCAGCAACCGGATCCAAAAACGCGCCGAAAGGGCTGGTCTGCTCTAGCTTTCTTGCTAGGTAGCCATCAAACCAGTCAGTTACAGCGGCCAGTGCAAAGAGCGCCGCGGCAAATAGGCGCGCCTCTTCGATGGGTAAATAGTAAACAACGACGAATACTGGAATTAGCAGGATACGAAGCAGCGTTAAGATATTGGGTATTTTCATCAGTATCCATTAATCCCGTGGTTCGGGGTGTAAAGCAAAATAGATCGTCTGAGCGAGACTTCTGCTAATAGTAGAGACTTTTGCGATTTCTTCAACACTGGCGGACTCAACACCTTTGGCGCTGCCGAAATGATTTAACAGGGCTCGACGCCTCTTCGGACCTACACCCTCAATCCCCTCCAGCAGAGACTGCTTGCGCGCTTTCGCGCGGCGAGCACGGTGTCCAGTTATGGCAAAGCGATGCGCCTCATCACGGATATGTTGCAGAAGGTGGAGCGCAAGACTGTCCGACTGAAGAATATTTTCAGCTCCGCTCTCCCCTTCAATAAGTACCTCAAAACCTGCTTTACGTGTTGGCCCTTTGGCAATACCTATCACCCTCACCTCTTTGAGCCCCAAAGTTCCGAGCACATCCATCGCCTGTGCAACTTGCCCCTTACCGCCGTCGATAACTAGCAGATCAGGTAGCAGAGCCTCCTCTTTCTGCAGCCGCCCATAACGCCGTTCCAGGGCTTGGTGCATTGCCGCGTAATCATCCCCACCGGTGATACCCTCTATATTGAACTTGCGATAATCCCGTTTGAGGGGGCCGTTACGATCGAACACCACGCAGGAGGCGACAGTTGCCTCGCCACTGCTGTGACTTATATCGAAACACTCAAGGCGCGCCGGCATCTCTTCAAGCTGCAACGCATCCTGTAGTGCCAAAAAACGGTTATACATATTTTGCTTGTTTGCCAGTTGAGCGCTTAGGTTCTGCTCAGCATTTGTCAGCGCAAGGCGCTGCCATGCAGCGCGCTCTCCACGCACACTAGCGCTTAACTGCACCTTAGATCCACGCTGTTCAGAGAGCGCATGGGCTAGCGTCTCCTCGATATCAAGTGCCTCAGTGGTGATTATGCTAGCGGGAATCTCGCGACCACCTGCAAGATAGAACTGCGCAACAAAGGCGCTTAGAACTTCGGCCGCACTCTCCTCAATGGAGACCCGGGGGTGGTAGACGCGCGAGCCGATCACCCGTCCTTGGCGTACAAACAGCGCATGCACACAGACGCCTCCTGGTTTTACCGCGCAACCGAAGACGTCAGCATCGCCCTTCTGCCCACTAACAAACTGCTGCTCCTGTACATGACGCAGCTTCTGCAATTGATCTCTGAGTTCTGCCGCACGCTCAAACTCTAAATTTGCGGCCGCCTCATCCATCTGTTGGCTCAACTCTGCCAGCACAGCTGGGTTTTTGCCCTCAAGGAACATTTTTGTGTGGCGCACATCGCGGGCATAGTCCTCATCTGAGACTAGGCCGACACAAGGGCCTGAACAGCGCTCAATTTGGTACTGTAGGCAAGGGCGAGAGCGGTTACGGAATTGGGTATCATCGCACTGGCGCACCTTAAAAAGCTTCTGCAATAGGTTAAGGCTATCTCTTACGGCCAAACCACTTGGGAATGGCCCGAACAGGCGCCCCTTGCGGGTGCTCTTGCCACGCTGGAAGCGCACAGCGGGGTGCGACTCTGCATCAGTGACCAGGATATAGGGGTAGGACTTATCATCTCTAAGTAAAATGTTGTACGGCGGGCGGTGATTCTTGATGAGGTTCTGTTCAAGTAGTAGAGCCTCTGTTTCACTGCCGGTTACCGTCACCTCGATGTTGGCAATCTTGGAGACCAACGCCTGGGTTTTGATGGTTAAGCCCGTGCCACGAAAATAGGAACTCACCCGATTTTTCAGGTTACGCGCCTTACCGACGTATAGCAGCTCGCCGGCGCTGTCATACATCTGATAACAGCCGGGCCTCTGGGTTAGAGAGCTGAGAAAGGCTTTGGCATCAAATTCCTGACTCAAGGCTACCTCAGCTAGAACGCGTGGCTTGCATGTAAAGATGCGTCGCCTGTTGGTGCATTTCGTTTAGGTCATCACGCGTGTCATCGGTAATGCCGGCGCCACGTGACAGAGATACCTCCAGATAGGCACCAATCTGCGCATAGTGGTATAGCCTATCGTCAAAACTGTTGCTCCGCTTCATCTTCGAAAGCGCGATATGTGCACCGTTCATCAGTATGATATTGATATCTGTGTCGGCCAGCATCGGGTCGCGCGTTGTTCGTTGGTTGCGCAATTCGCTCGCCGCTTCTTCCGCTTGACGCTTGGTCAAAGGGGGCATGCTTAAACTCCTAATGAAAATTCAGCCGACACTATAAATGAATTGGTCAAATCTACCAATTGCCCTATTGCTGGGCGACTGCCATAGTTGAGGGCTAGGAGATCCGATCCTGTCTAATTGAGGAGTCATGTGTCAATTCCAGCTCATATCCGCTTACGTCTGCAGCTAGAGTGGCTTAGAGAGGCTCCTAATCTTGCGTGCGCCTCAGATCTGGCACCACCCGAAGGTCTATTTAAGCTCGACTCTAAACCCCACGCAGAGGTTTGCCTAACGGCTCGCAGGCTCGGCTTGCAGTTTGAAGAGCTGATTAGAGTTTGTCTTCAAAATAATCCGCAAGTAACTGATTTAGAGGCAAACATACCGGTCAGGTCTGAAAAGGTAACACTGGGAGAAGCAGATCTTCTGTTGCAGTTTAAGCAACAGTGGTGGCACCTTGAGCTTGCGCTAAAGTTCTACCTCAGGCAGCCCAATATCGATGGCCTGGCTGGCTACTTTGGACCCAATCGACGTGACCGTTTCGATCTGAAATGGCAGCACATGACCAACCACCAATGTAATATTCTCTCCCACGCCAGTGCAAAGCCTATTCTCGAGCAACGGAATATAGATAGGCTCAATCGCGCCATCCTTATAAAAGGTTGGTTGTTTCAACATCCAGATGATCCACGCACAGACGAGCCCTTCCCTATCAATAAGCACCATCAGCGCGGCTGGTGGGTGCACCAGAGTGAAGTAGATCACTGGCTCAAAGAGCAGCCAGCTAATGCGCAGTATCTGATTGTGGAGAAGCCCTACTGGCTCTATCCACTGCAGGCGATAGCCAAACCCTCAATAGATTGCCAACAACTGAAACGCTATCTAGCGAAGCGCGTTTTTCCAACTCAGGTTTGGGTAGTCTTGGGGCAAGGTGTATCGCGACAGCTTATTAGCCGAGGCTATGTTGTCAGCGATCGCTGGGAAAGCTCAGATGGCTAATCTTACCCCACATATCTTGATGCTGCTCTGGGCTGCACTTGTTGCCTCATCTTTTCCTGTCGCTGCGTTATTCAACCCCGAGCTCTCTGCCTCACTATTAGTCGGAATTCGATTTCTACTGGCGGGGCTATTGATGTGGCTATTCAAGCCGCAGAGCCTGCGTCTCAACCCACGCGCTTGGCTGAGTTATGGCGTACTGGGTACTCTTTTAGCAGGAAACTTCGTAATCATGTTTGTTGCGCTGCGCTATGCGCAACCGTTGAACCTTGCTGCCATCTACATCTGTCTCCCACTCATTGCTTACCTCCTAGCGGCACTCCTTAAGATGGAGAGTTTGCGTTTGAGCCGCTTGCTACTGCTGTTTATCGTCGCCTTGGCAGCACTGGTTATTCTTGGTCGAGCGGAGCTTGAACAGTTTAGGCGTCTTGAGTTTGGTTTCGGTGAGCAGATCTACCTTCTAGCCTGCCTGATGGCGGCAGCCTACAACACGCTCTCGCGTTATGTCACCGATCAGCAGTGGATTGCAGCCGATCCCTACCTTACAACCTGCTTTAGCCTTCTTGCTGGTGGTGCCTTGATAATGCTCCCCGACCTTGTAAGCAGTGATCTAACTCAATTCGCGGCCAACTTTACCCTAAGCGATGGTGTTGCACTGGGCTACCTTACGCTGTTTACGTCGCTGATAACTTTTTGGCTGTTACAGATATGCGCTCTAAAACTCAAACCAAGCATGCTTTCTGCCTACAGCTATCAAACCCCGCTGCTCTATCTACTGGCCGAACTGGCGCTTGGTATCACTCCTTGGCAACCCGCTTACTTGCTCGCAATAGCACTACTGCTGCTCGGGTTTTACAGCCTGGCTAAACAGCCTGATTAAGTTTTAGTGTTGCAAGATCTGATTATATGACCCACAAAAAAGGCCGCTTGCGCGACCTTTTGAATGTTCCCTAGGGAGTATTTGGAGCTTACTGACCCGCTTTCGCTGCATCCGCTGCGATAGACTTCTTCAGTAGACGAATACCGATGAAAGTCATTGCCAGCATGGCCGCTACGATAGCGATGCTTGGTGCGAAAGAGATGAGGCTGTATTTATCGATGCCTGCCATGATTGATACTCCTATAGGGGGTTCAAATTTAACTTGGCGCGCATTCTATTTACTGATCCAGATCAATGCAAGCGGTTATTTATTGACCAATAGTCTAGCTTAGTTGCGCTGCAGGCGCTTAAGCAACGAGCTGGTATCCCAGCGATTGCCGCCCAACGCTTGGACATCAGCGTAGAATTGATCAACCAACGCTGTTACCGGAAGCTGGGCACCGTTGTTGCGCGCCTCGTCCAGCACAATTCCCAAATCCTTGCGCATCCAATCAACAGCAAAGCCATAGTCATAATGGTCTTCAATCATGGTTTTATGGCGATTAACCATCTGCCACGAACCTGCGGCACCGTGCTGAATAACATCAATCACAGCGGCTACATCCATACCCGACTTCTGTCCGAAATGGATCGCTTCAGCGAGCCCCTGAACTAGGCCAGCGATGCAGATTTGATTCATCATCTTGGCCAACTGCCCACTGCCTACCTCGCCCAGCAGACTGTGAGACTTGGCATAAGCATCGATTACTGTTGACACTTTTTCGTACACGCCTGCATCGCCACCGATCATGATGCTGAGAACGCCATTCTCTGCACCCGCCTGACCACCGGAGACCGGCGCATCGAGAAAACTCAACCCTCTCTCAGAACAGGCCGCACTGAGTGTTCTCGCTGCCTCAGCAGACGCGGTTGTGTGATCGACAAGTATTGCACCGGCCTGCATGCCGCCTATGACTCCCTGCTCGCCGGTTGTTACCTGGTAGAGGTCTTGATCGTTACCGACACAGACAAATACGATTTCGGCCGTGGCAGCTGCCTCGGCCGGCGTCGCCGCGCTACTACCGCCGTAGGTATCCACCCAAGCTTGCGCCTTTGCCGCCGTGCGGTTGTAAACGCATACCTGATGACCCGCCTTCTGTAAGTGACCCGCCATTGGGTAACCCATCGTACCTAAACCAATAAACGCAAGCTTTGCCATGTTAGTTTTTCACCTTATGATTAATATTCAGACAGATCACGAGATTTGACCCCTATGAAACGAATTCTTCGATCACTCGCGCCGCTGCTCGCTACTGTTACGTTCTCAGTTCAAGCTGAGATCAACATGCCAGACATAGAGTTACAGACACTCGGCGGCGAATCAATCCTGCTGAGCGATACAGCCGGTAAATTTCGCGTTGTTAACTTCTGGGCAACCTGGTGTCCTCCTTGCGTAAAGGAGATGCCGGCTTTAGCTAACTTAGATACTCAGTTGGAAAAGATTGGAGGCGATGTCATTGCGATCAATGTAGGCGAAGAGCAAGATCAGGTGGAGGCGTTCATTTTAGAGAATCTAGAACCCGCTGGTTTGACCCTACTACTTGACCCTGAGGGCAAATCCTTTCCTGTATTTGAGCTCAGTGCCCTTCCCATGACGGTGGTGGTCTCTGCAAACAACGAGATCCTTGACTACGCCATGGGAGGCCGAGAGTGGGACTCACCTGAGATGGTGAGCGCTATTAAAGGTCTGGCGACAGCTGACTGAGTTAGGCAGTGACCCGCTGCTCGAGTGCATTAACTATCCTCAGTACCATTTGCGCGGAGTTCTCTGACGCTGTATCGATGAACTGGTCAAATGAGACATTGGACTCCTGACCGGCGATATCCGAAAGCGCTCGAATTACCAGAAATGGGGTATCGAAGCGAAAGCAGGTCTGGGCTATCGCCGCAGCTTCCATCTCGGCCGCCTTCATGGTTGGGAAGTTAGCGCGAACCTGTGCAACATGCTCAGGATCGCTCATAAAAGCGTCTCCCGTGGCAATGAGACCACGGGTACAGGCCACTCCTTGCATCTGCCCTACTGAGGCCTCAGCAATCTCTACCAGCAGACTGTCTGCATGATAGGCGGCTGGCATCCGGGCCATCTGTCCAATTTCATAGCCAAAGACCCGCAGATCCACATCATGGTGGCGAACTTCATCAGAGATAACGACGTCGCCTACTTTCAAGGCAGGATCAAATCCACCTGCGGAGCCAGTGTTGATTACGCAATCAGGTTGAAAGTGATCTAGCAACAGCGTAGTGCCGATTGCAGCGTTGACCTTTCCAATACCGGATTTAAGCAGAACCACATCGAAACCACCCAAGGTGCCGCTGTAGAACATAAATCCAGCGATCTCCTGCTCCACCACCTGCTCAATAGACTCTTTCAAGCGCTCGATCTCTTGATCCATCGCTCCAATAAGGGCAATTTTCGTAGCGCGGCTCAACCTTGCGGAAAACGCCGAGTTAGAGGCTACGTTTGACTGAATGTTGGGGTTGAGATCATCAGGACGGCTCATCGAATTCACCTTAATGGAGATGGGGTAAAATGGATAAATGGGTGTAACCCATATGGTACCACCCTGATACCAATTTGCACTTAGAACTCTGCCTTGCTGGAACCTTAATCAGCAGAACCCGCTAACGCGTCAGACCAACCAAAGCGATTGAATAGATCCGCCACTTCAGAACTCAGCGGTGCACTCAAGCGCATCCCTTGCTGCGTCACCGGGTGCACAAACTCTAGTTGAGTCGCCATCAACAGCAGCCGGTGGATATTAAACTCCTCCCTGAAAAGACGGTTGTGACGCCCCTCGCCGTACTTGGTATCACCAATGATCGGGTGCAGGATATGTTTCATATGACGGCGGATTTGATGTTTACGACCCGTCCTAGGTCGCGCCTCTAGGAGTGAGTATCGAGCTTTAGGATAGCGGCCAACCGGTATGTCCAGTTCTACCTGGGCGAGCCGGCGGTAGGAGGTTACGGACTCTTTCGCCTCGGGGTTTTCCTGTGCAAAGGGGTCAGCAAACTTATCTCGTTTCGGTACTAAGGGGTAGTCAATCACCTCCTCTTCAGCACTCCAGCCTCGCACAACACAGACGTAGGTCTTGCGGATGCTGCGTTGCACAAATTGCTCTTGCAAGGCCTGAGTAACACTAAGGTTTTTACCCACCAGTATCACACCCGATGTGGCGCGGTCTAAGCGGTGAACCGTGTGCACTTTTTCAGCATCGAGGTAGGCCTTTATCTGCCCCATAAGGTGAGGCTCTGAGGCAGGGGTAATCCAGCTCGGATGCACCAGCAGCCCTGCAGGTTTATTAACTGCTATTAGATCCTCATCCTCAAACAGTATCTCCAGATTTTCCATTCTCACCTCGTCTCTTTGACGGCACTCTAACAGCAGACTTTGCTGGACTCCAGCCCGATGGAAAACCGCTTAATTCTAAGTGCCATAAATTATTTTGTGCGGTGCACAAAATAGTGTTTGACAGGCGGGCCTGTTGGTCATAAAGTAAACATATTGTTGCACTGCACAAAACCACTTAATCGGGAGATTTACTATGATCAACGAATTCAAAGACAGCATGAAACCAGTTATGGATATGGCTGAAATCAACAAGAAAACTGCTGAGAAGCTAATTGCTCTGCAGTCTGCTTATGTAACAGAAGTTGTTAACGCGTCACTGGCTCAGATGAAAACTCTGGCTGAAACTAAAGACCCTAAAGCAGCTCTGGAACTTCAGGTTAAGTACCTCAAAGATGCAGAGTCTAAACTGACTGAAACTGCAGAGAAAGAGATCGCTGCTCTAGCTGATGCGAAAGCAGAACTCTCTACGCTGGTTGAGAAGAGCCTAACTGACATTGCTACTGCACAGCCTTTCGCTGAACTGCAGAAGTTCATGGCTGCAAAAAGCTAATAGAGTTTAAACTCTGATCAAAGCCGGCAACCGCCGGCTTTTTTACGCTTAAAAAACCTCGCCTAAACAGACGCTAGCCGGATACAACTAACCTAACTTCGGCCAAGGGTTCCACTGATCCATTGAACTGCATTGATACCTGTTGCTGCTGTGACCTGCTCATACGCTGAAATAGGAAGTCTTTGGTGTTTTCAGGGTGATCCTTGAGATAGAGCTGAGTCGTTAGCAACTCAAAGCCCTGATCAATTACCTTTAGATGAATATGTGGCGTACGCCCGGGGTACGGCACTGGCTTAATAGTTCTAAAACTAAAACGCCCCTGTGCGTCAGTTACATCCCGACCAAACCCTTGAAAGCCTGGATCACGCTCGCTCGCCTGCCTATCGGCTGTATGCAGATAGCGCCCCGTAGCATCACATTGCCAGATTTCGACACTGGCTCCGGCAAGCGGCTCGCCCTCGGTATCGACAAGCTGACCGGTGACTCGAACAATCTCACCGCCCGCTTCACGCACCGAACCCTCTATTTTGACTAGATCATTATCGACATCATCAAACCGCATCGAAGCGGTGGGATAGAACGGCCCCTGCGCGCCGCTGGGCGTTGGCATAAGTGCCTGTGCCAGTGGGGCAAAAGGGAGCAGTATGACCGCCCCTAGAAGTTGTCGACGATTGGCATTAGGCTTTGGCATAGGCATCTCCTCTTCACTAATCAGTGGTCCCTGAAACTACGCAGGGATCTGGCCGAGAGATTAAAAAAATAGCCGGTTAAGTCTCCCCAACCGGCTTTTTCCTATAAAACCTTTGAATCAGAGTTAAGCCTGGGCCTTCTCGTGCGCTTTATAGTGGTAGTGGTAGTAGACCACAGGGATCACCACGAGCGTGAGGATAGTGGAGATCATCAAACCAAAGATCAGTGATACCGCTAGGCCACCAAAAATTGGGTCATCGAGGATGAAGAATCCACCCATCATCGCAGCGACTGCTGTGAGTACGATAGGCATCGCGCGAACTGCCGCCGCTTCAATGGTCGCCGCCTGCAGCGATTTCCCAGCAGCAACCTGCTGCTGGATGAAGTCCACCAACAGTATGGAGTTACGCACGATTATCCCCGCCAAGGCGATCATCCCTATCATAGACGGTGCCGTAAACTGCTGCCCAAGAACCGCGTGACCCGGCATGATACCGATAATTGTCAGCGGTATCGGGGCCATAATGATCAGTGGAATGCTGTAGGATTTAAACTGCGCTACAACCAGCAGGTAGATCATGATAAGACCCACTGAGTAGGCGATACCCATATCGCGGAAGGTCTCAAAGGTGATCTGCCATTCGCCATCCCACTTGAGTGACCAGTTGTAAGGGTTGGTTGGCTGCTGAATAAAGAATTGATCAATGCTCTGCCCCTGAAACTTCGACTCATCAAGTGCGCTGTAGATCTCAGCCAAACCGTAGAGCGGGCTGTCAGTTGCACCAGCAACATCACCGGTAACATAGACAACTGGCAATAGGTCTTTGTGGTAGATGCTGGCCTGCGACTGAGTCTGGACGACCTGCGTCACCTCAGAGAGCGGCACAAGAGCACCCGTTTGGCTGCGTACCTGCACATCTAATACAGCTTCCAAGTCGTACTGGGACTCCGGCGCAAGCTGCAGACGCAGCGGTACAGGGACGCGCGCCGTCTCATCATGAAGATAACTCACATCTTCACCTCGTAGCGCCGTATTTACCGCAGCGACAACGGCTGCCTCATTCACGTTGAGCTGAGCCGCACGATCGCGATCAACAATGATCACCTCTTTAGCCTGTGAAAACTCAGTGCTCTGATCGACATCCACTACCTCATCAGTCGACCTGAATATCGCTTCCACTTGATTAGCCAATTCACGCTGGCGCTCTACGTCGATACCATAGATTTCAGCTACCAATGGTGCCATTACTGGCGGTCCGGGTGGCATCTCTACGATCTTTACGTTGGCGTTAAAGCGCATAGCTGTAGCCTGCACGAGTTCACGCGCGTGCAGTGCGATCTCGTGGCTCTTACGTTCGCGCTCCGACTTGTCAGTCAGATTGACCTGAATATCACCCATATTAGGCTGTTCACGCAGATAGTACTGACGCACCAGACCGTTGAAGTTTATCGGCGCAGAGGTGCCAGCATATATCTGATAGTCATAGAGCTCCGGCATCGCCTGCAGGTCGGACGCAAGGGCCTCTAGCACACGCTGTGTCTGCTCGAGCGGTGTCCCTTCAGGCATATCCACAACAACCTGGAATTCAGATTTATTGTCGAACGGCAGCATCTTCAAGATGACAGAACGGTTGACTGCCAAATAGAGTGAACCAGCAATCAGGGCGAGTATGCCGATAAGCAGCATGTAGCGTTTAGCTGCACCCTTGCGCCCATTGAGCATGGGTGCCATAAGCGCGGTAAACAGACGCATACTCCGAGTTTCGCTGCCGCCCTCTAGCGCATGGGCATGGGCGATGCTCTCGCCTTTAAAAAGACGGAAGAACAGCCAAGGTGTCAGGATGAATGCCACCCCCAAAGAGATCAACATACCGGTTGAGGCGTTTATTGGTATTGGCAACATGTAAGGACCCATAAGTCCAGACACAAAGGCCATAGGTAGGAGTGCAGCGATAACGGTAAAGGTTGCCAGTATTGTTGGTCCACCAACCTCGTCCACCGCAAGTGGGATCGCACGTTTGAGATCCGTTGCACCAGCGCTCATGTGGCGATGTATGTTCTCCACCACGACAATGGCATCATCCACCAGAATACCGATAGAGAAGATCAGCGCGAATAGCGAGACCCTATTCAGCGTAAAGCCCCAAGCCCAACTGGCGAACAGTGTGATCGCAAGTGTAACGATAACGGCTATACCCACTACCAGCGCCTCACGACGCCCCAGCGCGAAGAAGACGAGAACGATGACTGAGAGCGTTGCGAAGATCAGCTTTTTGATCAAGGTTTGAGCCTTATCTTCCGCAGTAGCGCCGTAGTTACGCGTAATCGTAGACTCAACACCCTCAGGCACATAGACACCCTCAAGCTGCTCGAACCGATCAATAACCGCTTGCGCCACCTCTACGGCGTTCTCACCCGGTTTCTTGGCCACAGCAAGGGTTACAGCGGGATAGACAACACCCGTTGCATCAGGATGTGCCGTACCAAATCCGTAGCTTACGTAGGAAGTTGGGCGAGCCGGTCCATCGACAACCTCAGCAACATCGCCAAGGTATATCGGAGCTGAGTCGCGTACACCAACCACAAGATCAGCGATCTCATCAGCTTCTGTCAGAAGCGCTCCAACCTCTACACGGATACTGCTGTTGTTGCTTACACGCTCCCCCAGATCTGCTGCGCTATTTGCAAAGGCCAGTCGGGCCTTGAGATCCTGCAGAGACAATCCGTTAGCCGCTAATTTCACCGCGTCAAAGCGGATCTCTACCACGCGCTGGGACCCCCCAATAACTGAGATATCACGGGTGCCTGGGACGCGCTGTAGTTCAGCTTCAATGCTCTGTGCAACCGCAAGCAAGTCTGCACTACCGATACTCTCATCCTTGCTCCAGAGCGTACCTGCAACCACAGGCACATCATCAATACCCTTCGGCTTGATGATCGGCTCACCTACGCCTAGATTGCGCGGCAACATATCGCGATTTGAGTAGAACGCGTCATAGAGGAGTACAATGGCTTCAGTGCGCGGCGCGCCCACTTCAAAGCGTACAGTCAGCATTGCCATCCCTGGGGATGATATTGAGTAGACGTGCTCTACCCCTTTTATCTCCGAGACCACCTGCTCGGCCGGCGTGGTGACAACCGACTCAACTTCGCGCGCTGATGCCCCAGGAAAGGGAATCATCACGTTAGCGAAGGTCACATCAATCTGAGGCTCCTCCTCTCTCGGGGTCACCATAATTGCAAACAGCCCAAGAAGTACACCGACTAGCGCGAGCAGCGGTGTTATCTGCGTCGTAAGAAAGCTACGAGCGATGCTGCCGGAAACACCCAACTTATCATTCTGCGACACTGTTCTGCTCCTTGTATGTGATAGCAGCAGCTACTGGGTCTAGTGCAACCCTCTCTCCCTCTAGCAAACCGGCGTCTATCTCACGCCCCTCGGATGTTAGCTTGCCGATACGCACTCGACGGAAGCTCAGGCTCTGATTCTGCTCATCAATAGCATAGACACCCCGCAATTCACCGCGCTGAGCCACAGCCGAATCAGGCACCACAAGAGATGTTTGCGCATCTCCAGGCATATCCACCTCAACTAACATCCCTGGAAGTAGCGTTGCTTTCTGCTGCTGTGGAATGTCGAACAGGTAGGTAAAACCTTGGCTACTGCGTTCCGCCGAGGGCACAAACCGGGCGTTGCCCAGCTCGATGGCTAACCCCTGCGCCACAATTTTCGCCGACGCAGCGTTAGCAATCGTTGTGATACGCGACTGCGGTACCTTAACGCGCACGCGCAACTGATCAAGCGCAATCCCCGTCAGCAGCGGAGTTCCTGGCATAACTGTCTCGCCAAGCGATACCAAACGTTCAATCACCACACCTGAATAGGGAGCTGCAATCTCGGTGTACTCTAACCGCGTTTGCGCGGCGTCCACCTGCGCTTGCGCCGCATCTTTTCTGGCTCGGGCTGCATCACGCGCCTGGCGAGCAGTATCGAGCTGAGCTTTGGCAACTAATCGCTTCTCGTAGAGTGCGGCAATACGGTCGTACTGGCGCTGCGCTTCGCTTAACGCTGTTTTAGCCTCGGTCAACTGAGCGATCGCCGCCTCGGCACCTGACTGAGTCTCTGCCTGGGTTATCCGCGCAATAACTTGTCCAGCAACTACGGAGTCACCTACCTCGAACGGAAGATCTACAATCCGGCCAGATATTTGTGCAGCGACTTGTGCCTTATTTACCGCCTCAATGACACCTTGAAACTGGTGAGATACAGGTACAGAGACTAATTGAGCTTTAGTGCTTGCAAGCGTCCCTTCGCTCGCTTGCAGACTCATGGAAACTAGGGAGGTAGCCAAAATTGCGGCTATCTGGGTTTTAACTCTCAACATTCGTTTCGCTCTCACTGCTACTAGAGGTAATATATTAGTTTATACTAATATGCATTCATTGGATTAGCAACCTCTTATAGATAGACAGTAGTGGCATGATACCTGCAATCACCTAATAAAATTTATTGGGTGGCGCTCAGCAGAAATGGCGTCTATGGTTAGGAAAATAGCTGTTGCGACACTCACGGAGCGGAGACGGAATAATAAGAATGAAAGCACTTATCGCAGATGATGACTTAGCGTTACGCTTCATCATGCAGAAAATGCTGGAAGGCTGGGGCTTCGACCCCGTCATTGCCTCAGATGGCGAGGCGGCAATGCGCATAATGGAGGAGTCCGAAGAGCCACCTCGTCTGCTGTTACTGGACTGGGAGATGCCAAAAATCAATGGCTTGGACCTGTGCAAACGCCTGCGTTCCGTCGATACCAGTGACCCGCCCTATATTATTCTTGTAACCGGACATGCAGAGTCCGAATATATTCAGATGGCGCTTGATGCCGGAGCAAACGACTTCATTAGTAAGCCCACTAACTCCGGGGTACTGCGCGCACGCATCGGCGTAGGTCTGCGCACACTAGAGTTACAACGCCGTCTTAATATCGCGAATCACATGCTGGCCTACCGCGCGGACCACGATGATCTTACTGGCCTTAAAAATCGCGGTGCTGTCGTTGAACTACTTGAGCGTGAGTTGGCGCGTTGCGAACGTAATGAGACACAGCTCGCGATCGCTATTCTCGATATAGACTACTTTAAGAGTGTTAACGATACCTACGGGCACCCGGTCGGTGATCGAGTGCTTAAAGAGTTTGCTGATCGTTTAAGTGAGACGTTTAGACCCTATGATATTGTTGGCCGTTATGGGGGCGAGGAGTTCATCGCAGTCTGTCCTATCGATTCTGACCAAAGCTTCGAACTGTTCGACCGCTTCCGCAGCATCGTAGAGAGCACACCTTTCGTAGAAGATGATCTAAGCATCGACCTGACCGTGAGTATCGGTGTGCGCATTCTCCAAGGTGCTGAGTCAAAGGGCGATCGTAAGATTCTTGGTTTGCTTGCAGATGCAGATGCAGCCCTGTACCGCGCGAAGCATTCAGGGCGTAACTGTGTCTGTGTGGTTGATCACAACGTTACACCCTTTCCCGAACATGATGAGATGAGCGGCAAACAGAAAACCGGTTAACTAAAAATTCGATCGCCAAGTTGGTCTATCGTCATTTTCGCTTTGTTCAACGTCACCTCAATACAGGCATCTCTGTTGGGCAACACGTCTGCGCGAATAAAGCGGTGCTCCTTCTGCTGATCTCCCTCCAGCTTGGTAATCCTCGCACCGACACCAAACTGGCCGCCACGGTTCACTGGCTCCACTAGTATTTGGAACCCCTTGTACTCAACGCTCGGCTCCGCTTCCTGCTTCTCCTGGCCAGCAAATAGTGCTTTCAAACTATCCATGAATCCCATCGGCTCTCTCCTACTCTATCTATTTGCCCATCTACTCGCTAACCGCTCTCTAACCGTGCTCTAAAACAATGTTGCTTTCCATAAGTTTTGAGACAACAGCAGAGCTGTGTGCAAGATCCTTTGCACTTGTTAGATAGCGTATTGAGGGTAAAGTTCCACTGCATTGAGCTAATGCACTAACCTCTGCAAGCCTGCGGTGCACCTCCCGCGCGACTGCGCCGGGCGTATCGAGAATTTCAACATCCGTACCTAAGCGGGTGCGGATAGCCTCTGATAAAAAACTGTAGTGCGTACAGCCGAGAACCAAAGTGTCGATTTTGGCGGCACGCATCGGTTGTAGATAGGTATCGAGCAGCTTTGCCAAACGCAAACTGTGATCACCCGGTAGCTCCAGCGTCTCCACCAGTCCCGGGCAGGCCTGCACAGTAATCTCGGCAGTCGCACCAAAGCGCTCAACCAGCGAGCGGTATTTAGCCGAGCTTAGGGTGTAGCGCGTCGCTAGTATGCCAACGCGTTTGCTCAAGCTGCGCTCAACTGCCGGCTTAACGCCTGGCTCGATGCCGATAATGGGAAGGTCCACTTCACTTCGAAGCTGTGCGACGGCAGCTGCTGTTGCGGTATTACAGGCTACCACGATCGCTTTACAGTCGAGTGCAACCAGCGTTTGTGTCACCTCCCTAGAGCGCTGAATGATCTCGCTATCTGTACGGTCGCCATAAGGTGCGTAGGCGCTGTCCGCAAAGTAGATCAAACTCTCATCCGGTAGCTCCTTGCGAATCGCTCGCAGGACGCTCAGCCCGCCGATACCTGAGTCGAAGACACCGATCGGTCTAGACCGATCTGCTTGAATACTACTCAAATGAAACTCACTCAATACCTAAGTTTTGCAACAGTTTACCTCAATAGCTGCAATGAATTCAGCGCAATCGTGATGCGTACAAATTGTTTTGTGCAGTGCAGCAAAAAACTGTTGACAGAGATCGCCCAAAAACATAAATTGTATAAAAATTGTGCAGTGCACAATGCGCTGTTTTAAAGAATTCTTTAACGATTAAAAAGGGCTTAGCCATGTACGATACTATGATGAAATCTTTTGCTGACCAGATGGCACCATTCACTAAGGTTGCTGAAATCAACAAAAAGACTGCTGAAAAACTGATTGCACTACAGTCTGCTTACCTGACTGAAATGTTCAACGCTGGTCTGGCGCAGGTTAAAGCGCTGACTGCTGCTGAGCCACAGGCTGCGGTTGAGATGCAGATTGCGTTCTACAAAGAGATGGAGAGCAAGCTGACAACTACTGCAGAGCAAGAACTCGCAGCTCTAACAGTTGCTCGCGAAGAGCTCACCTCTGTTTTCGAAGAGTCTATGGCAAACATCGCTGAAGTTGATTTCGCTGCTATGATGCCAACAACTGAAGCCAAGCCTAAGACTACTGCACGTAAAGCTGCTGCGCCTAAGGCCGCTGCTAAAGCTGCTGAGTAATCCCGGTAACAGATAAAAAACCGCTCTGATCGAGCGGTTTTTTTATGCCTATTCTTCTGCTACCGTAAAACCGGCTTATCTGTCAGTTCCTCAGCCCAGTTGCTCAAGGCACCAGTCGATCACCTGCTCTTCTCCAGCATCAACCAGCGGTCTAAGCTGCTGCAGTGACTCAATCAGCTGAGCACGGGTTGGACGAACGATATTGGCATGTCCCACCTTTCGGCCCGGGCGAATCTCCTTGCCGTACCAATGAACGTGTAGACCTGTTACGCCCAGCCACTCGTTCTTCCAGTCTCGACCAAGCAGGTTGTACATTAACGCTTCTCCACGCAATTCGGGCTGAATCAGTGGCAGGTCAGCCAAGGCACGCAGATGTAGCTCGAACTGACTGATGGTTGCACCCTCTTGTGACCAGTGCCCCGAATTGTGCACACGCGGAGCGAGTTCATTCACTAGCAATTTGCCATCTACAACAAAGCACTCCATCGCCATGACACCGATATAAGCCTGATCGTCCATGATGCGACCCAGCCAGCTCTCAGCTGCTTGCTGCTGAGCCTCAGAGCGATCTAGGTTAGTGATACTTGCACGCAAGATACCATCCTGATGCCAATTGCGAGTCAGCGGGTAGAAGACCTTCTCCCCGGCTGCATTACGTGCGCCAACAAGAGATACCTCATGGCTAAAGGGTATCATCGCTTCAGCAATACAGTGGCCATCCCACTCAGCCAGAACTTCGTCACCGCTTCTCCAGCGCCACTGACCGCGGCCGTCGTAGCCGCCCATGCGAGCTTTCACTACGGCGGCATCCCCAAGAGCTGCGAGTGCTACACCCAGATCTTGCGCGTTCGAATCGAGAGCGACCCAAGGGGCTGTGGGCACATCAAGACGGTCGAGCAGGCTCTTCTGTCTCTGGCGGTCAATGACAGCATGGAGCGCACTGGCATTGCGGAAATTCGCATGCCCTTTGAGCTGATTACCCACCGGATTATCTGGCCAGTGCTCAATCTCTACGCTGATCACATCATCATCACGCAGTTCAACTAGCGTCTCACCAATAGGGTGTATCGGCTGCACCTCAAGCTGCATCGGAGCACCCGCCTGCTGCAGCATCTGACCAAGCTGACCGTTGCCAGCAACTACAATGCGTGGAAGCTGCATAGGTATTAACCTCGTGGATCTGGGTTATCGAGTACTGCTTGGCTCTGCGCCGCGCGCCACTCGCCAAGGCGATGAGCGAGCTCAGCATCCTCTGTTGCCAGCATCTGAGCAGCCATCAAGCCCGCATTAAAGGCTCCCGCGCCGCCAATTGCGAGCGTGCCCACTGGAATACCGCGCGGCATCTGAACAATAGAGAGGAGGCTGTCTTGGCCGCTCAGCGCTTTACTCTGCACCGGAACACCAAGCACCGGTACGAGTGTTTTTGCAGCGATCATACCGGGAAGATGAGCAGCACCGCCTGCGCCTGCAATAATTACTTTGATGCCCTGTGCAGCAGCACCCTCGGCAAAACGGAACATTTTGTCGGGAGTCCGGTGTGCAGAGACAACCTCTGCACTGTATGCAACACCTAGGGTATCTAGAATATCCGCAGCCTCCTGCATCGTTGGCCAGTCAGATTTCGATCCCATTACAATCGCTACTTTCGCGCTCATCGTTGTCTCCGTTGCACCAGCGTCGCGAACACTGGGGAAGCTGAAAAGAAAGCGCGCGATTATAACAGAGAAACATTCAAGTATCTGCTATACAATTCTGCACAACGTTTAATGAGAGAGAGTTATGCGCCTTAGACTCAAAAGCACACCGCTGGTCTGCACGCTACTGCTAGCGGGCTGTCAATCACTCCCCGCCCCCCTTAGCGATCTACGTCCTGCGCAAAGAGCGCCAAGTGGTGGTACACCAGTTTCAGAGATTCTGTCGCGCGTTAATTCCGAGACCGAAACCTCGGCTGTAGATGTTGTTGCTGATGATCCAGCAGCACAGCTGAGTATTGGTCCGAAACCTGCGCAGGAACCTCAAGCAGAACCTCTGTTTGATGAAGAGCCTCAGCCTGATGAAAAGCCTCAGCCTGATAAAAAGTCTCTGGCTGATCAAAAGCCTCAGTTAACTGGTGAGCCGCAGCCAAACAAGGAGCCAGCGACAGCCAACTCGGTACAGGATGGCGTTGAGCAAACTGGGGATCAGCCCTCCACGCCAGAAGTTGTCGAACAGAGCGCTGCCTCTGTTGCTATCGAACCGACTGAGCCACCACCTCTCGCACCTTTGAGTATCAGCGATCAGTTAGACTGGCTACCGAGCCTAGATGACACACTCGCTAGCATGAATAATCAGGTCGCAGAGACTGCTCAACTTGATGAGAAGATCGCCGCCCTCATGTCACTCGCTTATGTTGTGGACGCACAGCTCTACATTGCGTTTCGCGATCTACTTGACCGACTTGACGAGAGCGAAGCGCAGCTCCTGTTGGCGGAACAGCGTGAGTGGCTGGGTGAGCGTAAAGAGAACCTGACACGTGCCTACCTCGAGTTCAAGGCTGACAAAGCTGGGCGCTACAACGCAGCTCAGGCGTTCCTGCGCAACTCACATCAGCGGATGCGAGAGATACAAGCACGGCTTTCCGCGTTGAAGTCAGGCTAAGCCTTAAACGAGTAGATCTTGGAACGCGAATATAGCAGCCAGAATAGCCAGAGATACCGGCATACTAGTGAGCGTAAGCGCTGCTATACGCTCAGAGGGCCCACCGTATCTCAACGTTAGTATGTAACTCATAACGGCGACCGGCATCGACATCTGCAGCATCAACGCTAAGCTCGACAGGCTATCTAAGCCAGCAAAACGAGTAACTGCGAAGGCGATAAGAAAACCACTGAGCGGTCGATAGAGCGACAGCAGTGCCAATACGCCGAGCTCCGAACGGCGGCGTAAGTTAAGTGTCGCCAACGAACTTCCAAGCAGCAACAAGAGCACCGGCAGCGCGACGCCGGAGAGTAGTTCCACGACCCGCATTATCGGGGCTGGTACGCTCACCTCAAGTGAGGACAAGAGTGCACCAGCCACAAGTGCCAGCAAGGGTGCGTTGGTAAACAGCTTGCGCCAAGGCGCTTCGCCGGACATCGCCGTTATCCCTAAGGTGAAGTGGCTCAGTGTAATTGTGCTAGAGATAACAATTGCCGTCGCCAACGCCTCCTCCCCAAGCAGTGCAAACACCATTGGAATTCCAAAGTTACCTGTATTGGGGTTTACAAGAGTCGACAGATAGAAGCGTGGTGATTGCTTGAAAAGGCGGCAGCCAAAGGCCACGAAAGCGGCCCCTGTTGCGACACAAATAGCTGTCACCAGCATCAACTCTAACATCTCCCCCACCGGCAAACCCTTGGTCATCAGCGAATAGAATATTAGCGCAGGCAGAGCGATCTGAGTTGTCAGAATCGGCATTCCGGGATGGCGCAGAACATCAGTTTTGCGCGTTAACAGATAGCCGATTAGGGCAATACAGAAAACGGGAAAGACAGCGATAAAAAAGGCGCCGAGCACGGAACCTCCTTGGTTCGAGACGAGCGGTGAATGTTAACAGTTCACCTAAGGCGCCGCTATGCTCGGGCTCTTTTACAGCTCCACTTAGCTCTCACGCAGGGCGCGACGGAGTACCTTGCCCACAGGTGTTTTGGGGAGTGTTTCACGGAAGCTGATCTTGCGAGGCCGTTTATAACCAGCGAGGCGCTCAGCACACCAAGCCTTTAGATCCTGTGCACTCAACTGCGGATTGCTACTCACAGCATAGAGGTGAACCAACTCGCCTGTGTCTGGGTCGGCATCGCCTACCACAGCACACTCAAGGATATCCGGGTGGCTAGCTACCACATTTTCAACCTCAGTTGGGTAGACGTTGAAGCCTGATACAATGATGAGGTCCTTGGCACGATCAACAATATGAACCAGCCCTTCATCATCAATCAAGGCGATATCACCGGTTCGAAGGTAACCATCCTCGGTAAATGTGGCGGCGGTCTCTTCGGGTCTAAGCCAATACTCGCGCATCACTTGCGGACCCTTGACACACAGTTCACCCGGTTCGTTGACGCCGACGGAGCGGTAGCCGGATTCACGAATATCGATCTCTGTCGCCGCGAGTGGTCGTCCAATACTGCCCACAACCGGTTTAAGCGGATCATTAACGGTGACCGCTGGAGAGGCCTCAGTGAGTCCGTAAGCTTCAATAATCTCCTGCCCTGTGGCCTGACGCCATAGGTCTGCCGCTTTGTCTGTAAGCGCCATACCGCCTGAAATAGTCGCCTTCAATTGTGCCATATCCACCTGGCTAAATTTGCTATGACGACACAGCCCAATGAATAGCGTATTTAACCCGATAAAACAGCTCATCTGTACTCGTTTGAGTGTAGCAATGAACCCATCCAAGTCACGAGGGTTAGGGATCAACAGAGAGTGCCCGCCCTCTGCGGCTATTATCTGGGAGACGACAAATGCATAGATGTGATAGAGCGGCAGCGGTGAAATTACCAGATTCGCCCAGCCCTGCGGCGCAACCTGCATCGCCTGCCGACCTTGGAGAATATTGGCCAGTAGATTAGCGTGTGTTAGCACAGCACCTTTGGCTACACCTGTGGTACCCCCGGTGTACTGCAGCACAGCGATATCACCGAGGGAGAGCTGCGGATAGTCACATTGGGTTTCAAGCCAAGGTTCAAGCGAGGGCTTGAGCCAATTGCAATTAGGCAGACTAAACTTGGGTTCCATGCGTTTGATGTAACGCACAGCGAAATTGAGGAACGCGCCTCTGAATAGACCACCGAAATCACCCACCTGAGTCACCAGCACGCGTTCAATCTCAGTCTCAGCAAGAATTGGCTCTAACTTGTGCGCCATACTGGCATAGATCACCAGAAGCTTAGCACCGCTGTCGCGGAACTGATGCAGCATCTCTTCGGGTGTGTACAACGGATTGGTGTTAACCACTATAACGCCAGCCCTGAGCGCACCGAATACCAGTATCGGGTACTGGATAAGGTTGGGTAGCTGTATCGCTATGCGGTCACCGGGTTTAACGCCGGCGTCCATCAATAGGTAGTTAGCAAAGGCTCTACTGTAGCGATCGAGATCGGCATAGCTGAGGTCGCAACCGAGGCTCGTAAACGCCGTGCGATCTTGATAACGGGATGTACACTCATCAAACAGCTCATTTAGATTGCTATACCCGGCAGGGTTCAGCTCTGCAGGTAACCAACTGCCACGTAAGGTACTCTCTCTCATTTAGGCTCTCTTATTGTTCTCAATTACGCCCCATTTGCTTCGGGCTCTAGATGTACACGCTCATGTTCACTCTCTACGGCCGAATAAAGCAGACAGTCGCTTAGCGCAATATCCGGACGCGTCGTTACCATAAATAGCTTTTGCGGCGCGTTGGTTTGCAATTTATTGCCGCAGAGTTCAAAAAACTGATCAAAACGGTTATTGCCCTTCGCGTCGGCAAGCCGCAGCCTATCCAGCACGTCTGGGCTACGTACCCAGCCCAGCAGTGTACCGGGTGGTACGGGCCTAAAGTTAAACTGGTCCACCTGATCGAGCAGTGTCATATCTACACCGAGTACTGGCGACGAGGCGAAGGCTAGGTGCAACCCCTGCTCGAGCTCCAAACGAACGGGATCGTGATAGATATCCATATCCAACCCATGCTCAACGTGAAACAGCTGCTTACAGGTAAAATACTCTAAGAGGCCACGATAGGCCAAGTCATGCGCGCTCTGCTCCTGTGCCCCGCCACACTCGACCGTAAGAACTGGCATCTCTGGCTTTGACTGCTCCATAAGTGAACCCATGCGCAGTTGGGTAATGACAAGGCGCTCTGTGAAGATCGCCGCGAGTGATTCGTGTGGCCAGCTCTGCTGCGTTGAAACAGCGAAACTCGGGCTCTTACCGGAGGTGTTATGCACATCTAGCACCGCCTCAGGCTTGTGCTCTTCCAGTAGCTGCAGCAGCTGCTTGGCGATACGCCCAGCACAATCACTGTAAGGTGGGTTAAAACTGCGGTTCATATCACGTTCCGAGGGATAGGCGCGGTAGCGAAATAGCGGCTCTAGCAAAGCCGCCTCAACGGATACCAGCACAAGGAGCAAATTCGTAGCGGGTTCGAGCCCCTCACGTAGCAACCTATGGATGGCAAACATGCCCGAGGGTTCATTGCCATGTAGAAGGGTTACCACCGCTCGCGTGCGCTCTGTATCCGCGCCTTGAATAAAGAGCGAGGCAGGCCCTCCAAGAGTGCTCAGCCACGCCAGCGGGTCAACGGGGATATCAGCTGAGTGGGGATTCACGATATGGGTAAACTGTTCATTCATCTGAAGTCATTAATCTCTGTTTAATCGGCTCTCAATACCGGTCGTGTTACTGCAGCGGCCAATCAGCTACACACAGGCCTGCATCACTATGCTGTTGGTACTCAATCACCAGGGTACGAAGCGCGGCCTCAGGCGGCATTAACTTCGACAGCTGTTCATGACGTTTAAGCATCCAGCTTGCACCGTTTTGTCGCTTCTCTATACGCGCTCTCATCGGTGCTAGCGACGCTTCGATCTCGGCCTGATCAACGTTCAGCAAATTCAGCCCTACTCTCGCCTCATCCAGCAAGCTCGCCGCCAAATCCGCCACTTTATGCGGCTTAAGTCCTGCATGCCCCTGCGCGTCGGGCCAGTAGAGCTGCGCCTCTATCCCGTGCTGTGCGGCGGCGTAGAAATTACTTGCCAAAGTCTCGAAGGGCAGGCGATTAACCCACTCCGGCATACGCGCTGCAAAAGCGGCTGTCAGTCCAATTAGCATTGCAGCATTGGCGAGCATATCTTTTACCGTTGGGCCAGCTGGCAAAGCCCTCAGCTCAATACGCAGGTGCCCTCCATCTGAAGGGTCGTAGACTGCCCGATTCCAGGGCCAGACTGTGCCCGAATGTAGCCGCAGCTCGCGCAACTCACTCGGCTCTTGATCAGACTCTACGATAGGCAATATCGGGGGATGTAGGTGTACCAACTCCGAGAAGAGCTCATAGGCTCCTTGGCGGACCCAACCACTGCCTAGGTCAACTCGCGATGGAATTGCCCGGCTGCACTCCTCAGAACTGCGCCCATCGATCGACTGTCTAAACAATGGAATGCGCGTCTCGTGCCAGAGCCGATGGCCGAAGAGAATCGGGGAATTTGCTGCCAAGCCCACTAGTATGGGTGTCACCAGCTGAGCCGCATTGAACCAATCGGCAAATTCGTCTGGCGCTACGCGTAGGTGGATCTGTAGCGACGTATTAGCCCCCTCTAGGGTCACATCCTCGGTCTGCATCTGTAGATCCGGCTCACCACTAATGGCTATCTCAAAGGAGTCGCCGCGAATCTCCCTTAGCACGCGCGAGAGCACGGCATAGCGTTTTTCTGGAGTGATGATTTGCGGTCCAAAATCAGTGCGTTGCAGTGTGGGTAGTATGCCGATGGGGAGTGCACGAGCACTCTGTGCGGCTGCATTGATACGGCCAATCTTGTGAACCATCTCGGCGGCCATCCGCGAGAAGGGCTCTCCCGCAGCCGTAACGGGTTGAAGATTGAGCTCTAAATTGTAGCGGTTAATCTCAAGGGCGAGTCCGGCCTCCGGCAAAGCAGCGAGGATCTCTCTGTTTTGACAGACGGGCCGACCCTGATCGTCGATAAGGTAGAGTTCGACTTCAGCACCTAGGGTGCGTTCACCAATACCGAACCCGGGATCAGCCAACATCGACTTCAATCGTGCAAGCTGCTCCTGCAACACCTTCTCAAACTGCTGGTACGCCTCTTGGGCGAACTCCTGTTGTTCTATTGCGCGGCCCATTTCAATTCCACTCTAGCAACCCTAGTTTAAGGCTAGCCTATGTGTCTGATTTCACAATGATCTGACCGAGCTAAAGCGCAAGTTTCACGCTGACAAATCCGCAGCTGTGAACTAAGCTCAAGGGACTCAATTATAGCTGGCGTTGGAGTCTACACATGTCACTGTCAAAGCAGCTAATGCTTCTGATTTCGGCGATATTTTTCGCGGTATTTGCAGTTACATTCTATATAAGTATCAATAATATAAAGAATTATCTTGAGATAGAGTCGGAGGTGCATGCGCAGGATACAGCAACCTCACTGGGGCTCTCACTAAGTCCCTATATTCTCGATAAAGAGGATACAATTCTCGAGACAATGGTGAACACCATTTTTGATCGGGGCTACTTTCGTGAAATCCTACTCACCGATATGGATGGGGAGGTACTGGTACGTAAGACGAATCCCGAGACCTTTGCCGAGGTCCCAGACTGGTTCGTCCAGAGTCTTCCAATGAAGACCGGCAGCGCATTTTCTGATATCGATGCAGGCTGGATGATTGGAGGCCGTGTTGAGGTGAGCATCCATCCGGGGTTTGGCTATCTGAGACTCTGGGAGCAGTTCAAATCGACACTCAGCTACTCGCTGATGCTGTTCCTTTTATCACTAGCGACACTCGCCCTAGTGATCCGCACACTGCTCGCACCACTCAACCGTATCCGTCTGTTGGCCGAACGTATCGGTGAAGGCAAGTATGAGAAGATCGAACCGCTACCCTGGACTTCTGAAATTCGTAGCGTCGCGCACTCTATGAACCTGATGTCAGGAAAAATAGAGCGTGTCGTCTCGGCACTCAATGACCGGCTGGTGGACGCAAGTGACCGCCTCCATACCGACCCACTGACAGGGCTAGCAACGAAAGTGAGCTTTGAGACTCACATGAAGGAGACCTTTATTGCCAATAGAGAGGGTTTCCTGTTTGTAATCCGGATTGACGACCTCGCCGGGTTCGCGAGCCGCAATAGTGCATCTCAGGTGGATGGATATATCCGCTCGTTCAGCAACAAGATTGCTGCACTACTCACTGCAGATCCCAAGGACGAAGTGCTCTTCCGTATTTTCGGTGGTGAGTTCGTGCTGGTTTCAAAGAACCCCGATTTAGCGGCTGCAGAGCAGCTTTGTAAGCGGATCTGTGCCGCCTTCACCGAGCTAGGTGCCAGTTATGAGATCAAAGAGGTGGGCCACATTGGTGGCGTACGATACGATGCGCGTAGCACCATCAATAGTCTGTTGGCAGCGGCTAATGAGGCGTTCGAAAAGTCTCGGCTAATCGGTGAAAACCAGTTTGCCATCAGCGAGAGTGCCGCTGAAGCACGCAGTCTTGAGGAGTGGAACAGCTTGGTGATGCAAGCGGTTAAAGCGGAAAACTTTAACCTCTCCTACGCCAACCTTAGCTACGCCCTAGCGGCTGATCGCAATGACGAACTCGTGCTCGAGGAGGCGATTGCCGAAGTATTCGACAATCACAATAACCCAGTCCCTATCGGCACCTTTATCTCGATTGCTGAGTCGACTCATCAAGCAGCCGAGTTCGACCTCAAAGTTATCAAACACGTGATTCAGCGCTTGCGTATCGAGCAACCTAAACAGCGCATTGCAGTTAACCTTTCGATGTACTCTGTGCGCTCGAATAATTTCCGCCAAACGCTGTTTACCTTGCTATCAGAACACAAAGATCAAGCTAGCAAGCTGGTGTTTAGCCTAAGCGCCTACGCTGCTGCGCAAGATATAGATGCATTCCTAAGCTTCGTAGACTTCGCCCGCCGCATTGGCGCAGGTGTAATGCTCAAACGTTATGAATCTCGCCATCTTGATATCGACAAGCTTAGCGCCAAACCGTTCGACTACATCCGTATTGCTCGCCATGACACCGAGGATATTGCTAGCTCGGCAGACAAGCAGCAGATGGTTCGAGCGATCCAAGAGCTCGGCAACCTACTCAACATTGAGATCTTGGCGGAGGATGTTATCTCTGACGAGGATCTGGAGTGTCTGCGCCAGATCGGCTTGGCAGCTGCGAGCCGTCGGGAGCAATAATGAGCTGGGTTAAACGGCTGGGGCAGGCAGCTCTGGTATTGGGCATCTGCCTTAGTAGCACAGCAAATGCCTCTGAACTGGTGAACTTCTCGCCCGAATTACTAGAGCGAGTAGAGGAAAAATGGGGTGCCAACGCGGTAAAACGGTTGGAGGCAATGCGACGCCTGGTTGAGGAGAACAAGGGGATCAGCGAGACGCAAAAACTCGAACTGGTTAACGACTTCTTCAACCTCGTCCCCTACTACTCCGATCAGCAACACTGGGGTGTTGAGGACTATTGGGCCACGCCATTTGAAAAGTTGACCACGAATGGTGGTGACTGTGAGGACTACTCTATCGCGAAGTACTTCACTCTGCGTGAACTCGGCGTCGATGATGGCAAGATGCGTATCACCTATGTAAAGGCGCTGGATTGGGATGAAGCGCACATGGTTCTTACCTACGCCCCGGACCCACGAACTATCCCAGTGGTATTGGATAATTTGATTGGCGAGATAAAGCCGGCCACCGAGCGTAAGGACCTAGTGCCCGTCTACAGCTTCAATGTACAGGGTCTATGGCTGGCGAAAGAGCGTGGTAGCGGTCAGTATGTTGGCGGTTCAGATCGTATTGGGCAGTGGTCGGCCCTGCTAGAGAGGCTGGCACAATGATTGAACTTCAAATCGATACGCATCTCTACGACCATCTCAACATGCCCGCACTGCAACGCGCTCTCGCCGTTCAACTCCCTCTGGTAGAGCAACTCGGTTCGATCCGCGCGAGCATCGTTGGGATGCATATCTACCAATTTACGCTAAGCAGCAACCCCGCCTACTTAGACAGAGTGATACTGCTTCTAAAAGAGTACTCGGCCGACTGGCCCAGTGCGATCAGAGGGGAGATCGAGCGCTCTGCCGCGGCTCGGGAAACGGGAGCGTCAAGCGACTGGCACAGTGCTTACCGTAACGAGGCGGAGCACCTATTGCTGCTTGCAGCGCTGAGTAGACCGGCTACTGAGGATATTGCACAGCTGCTGCGTCACTACCAACTCTACGCTTGCAGTCACCTGCTTGGGGCAGACGACAGGCCCGCCTACCTCAAACTTGAGGAGATTGGCGCCCTACTCGCACCCAATACAACCTACTCTGTGAGTCTCTTTGCGCGGCAGTTCAGCGAACGACAACGTAAGCCCGAGCTCATTATTCGTGAGCTCGAGACCCATTTCGCACCCTTCGATACCGCTTTATGATGGCCGCCTGTGACAAACCTTAGGCTTTAACGATAGGCCGGCCTGGCTCACTCCACTTCACATGGTATTTACCGTCGTTTCGGTCAACTCTAGAGAAGGTATGCGCACCAAAGAAGTCGCGCTGCCCCTGTAGCAGGTTGGCCGGTAACACTTCGGTGCGGTATGAGTCGTAGTAGGCCAGCGCAGAACTAATCGCGCCTGCCGGGATACCTGCCAATACAGCCTGAGCTACAACAGAGCGCCAGTTCGATTGGTAGCGCCCTACCTGCTCAGCAAAGAAGGGATCCATCAATAAGCTATGCAGATCTGGATTGCGCTCAAACGCCTCAGCAATAGGCTGCAAGAATACCGCGCGAATAATACAACCTGCACGCCAGATTTTCGCGATGGAGGAGAAGTTCAACGCCCAACCATGCTCTTTGGCGGCCATCTGCATCAGCTGGAAGCCCTGCGCATAAGCACAGATTTTGGCACAGTAGAGCGCGTCATGGAGCTGTTCAATCATCTCGGGACGTGAGGTCTTAATACCCCCACCCACAGGACCAGGAAGCGACTTGGACGCCTCTACACGCACCTCTTTCAGAGTAGATAGCGCGCGAGCGAAAACTGCATTGGTAATTGTCGGAGCCGGTGCTCCTACCTGCAGAGCGCTGACAGCGGTCCAGAGCCCGGTACCCTTCTGGCCAGCCTTGTCGAGGATAATATCGACCAGTGGCAGACCACTCTCTTGGTCAATCTGATCAAGAACCTCTGCGCTAATCTCGATAAGGTAGGAGTGCAGCGGCCCCGTGTTCCACTCACGAAACACCTCGGCGATCTCAGATGGAGTCATCGCCATCGCGTGGCGCATCAAGTGGTAGACTTCGCAAATGAGCTGCATATCGGCGTACTCTATGCCGTTGTGCACCATCTTAACGTAGTGTCCCGAGCCTGAATCTCCGATGTAGGCGGCACAGGGCTCCCCCTCAGTTACTGGGTTTCCGGGCTCTTTGCGCTCTATTGGCAAACCGTTCTGCGGATCAACTTTTGCAGCGATAGCCTCCATAACAGGGCGAAGCCGTGTCCACGCATAGGGGTCGCCAGATGGCATGAGCGCAGGACCGAATCGAGCCCCCTCCTCACCACCCGAGACTGCAGTGGAGAAGAAGATAAATTTTCCAGCATAGTGCTTCTCGCGGTCGCGTGTGTCGGTCCACAGAGAGTTACCTGTGTCCACCACTATATCGTCAGCCTGAATACCGGCATCGATAAGCTTAGCGCAGACATGATCAACAGGTTCACCGGCGGGTACTGAAAGCATAATAATGCGTGGAGATGCCGTGGCAGCGAGCAACTCAGTGTAGGATGAGCAACCGCGAATGCGGGGGGCTGCTTGAGGAGCCTCAGCACGCTCTTGCGCGATTGCAACTTCCACTTTTGTGCGATCAAGGTCAAACGCGGCTAGCGTATAGCCATTGTCTGCTAGGTTGAGTGCCAGGTTTTTCCCCATAACACCCATGCCGATAAAACCGATCTTGGCTTCTGGCGTGGCTTCGCTCATCACTGCTCCTCAGAATCTTAAACAGAATTGGCGCGATTGTAGCAGTAAAGATTTATCGAGTCTGCCGCATCAATCGCAAACAAGATAAGCTAAGCTGTAGGAGTAACGAACTAGGAAGCAGTATTAGCAGCATGAGTAACGAGAAGGCGCTTATTATCGCTATTGATGACGACACATTCACTTTAACGAGCATCAAAGATGCCCTCAGTAGTGAATACAAGGTGATGCTGGCGATGGACCCAGAGGCGGGAATGAATCTAGTTCTCAAGCATCTACCGCAACTGGTAATACTCGATATCAATATGCCCACACTAAGCGGCATGGAAGTCGCACAAATGTTGCGGCGTGTAGAATCCACTCGCACCATCCCCATCGTATTTCTATCCGGCTACGACACCCCCTTAGAGATGAAGCAGGCAGAGCAGCTAGGCGCAGAGGCGTTCTTGATAAAACCCTGCACACTGGAAGAGGTCTCTAGAACAGTCGGTGAAATCCTAAACAAGTAATAAAACAACTGGATAAAAGGACGAGGCGCACATGCCAGCAACAATAGACTACTACTTTGCACCTATTTCACCCTTCACCTACCTCGCTGGCGATGAATTAGAGGCAAACGCGCCCGCAAAGATTCGCTATCATCCGGTAGATCTGCCGTTGCTATTTGCTGAGACCGGCGGGATTCCATTGGGACAGCGCTCCAAACAACGTCTCGACTACCGCATGGCCGAATTGCACAGAATTGCCGCCAAGCGCGAAATGGAGATCAACTTCAACCCTGCCTTCTTCCCAGTTAACCCCTCACCTGCCACAAAACTACTGCTTGCAGCGCGCGATGCGGGCGAGGATGTTGGCGCACTTTTACGTGCACTACTGAAAGCGGTGTGGCGCGAAGAGCGTGATATTGCCAACGACAAGACACTGTTGGAGATCCTCGCTGAGCAGAGCCTGCCTGAAAGTCTGCTTGCGACCTCCACAACGCTTAGTGAGCAGCTGGAGCAGGAGACTCGTGAGGCAGCCGCAGCAGGTGTATTTGGCGCGCCGTTTTATATCGTTAATGGCGAGCCCTTCTGGGGTCAAGACAGACTTGCCGACGCCCTAGCGCTGGCAAAAAAACTCTCTTAAGCTGGCTGAAAAAGAGAAAGCGGGGCAAAAGTTGGCGTGTTAATTGCATATATCTGCTGGCTATTTTCAGTTTATAACCGAGGCCCGTGAGATAGATGACTAAAGTTGTTCGCCCCGCAAACCCTTCAGCTAAACGAACCGAAAGATTGATCAGTGCTTATGATGCTGGCTGCCAACTAGCTAGGAATTTACGCAGCCGTATCGATGAAGCCAAAGCTCGAGAAGTAGCCCGGCAACAGGGCTACCGTGAACGAGATGAGATCAACTGCTTCGTAGCAGCGCTACGTAACCACTGCTCAGGCTAGCTACCAACTGCCAGAGTTTGGCATGGATACCCAAGGCTCCGCGGGCGCAAGAGGCTTACCCTTCTGTAACAGCTCGAACGAAATGCCGTCAGGTGACCGAACAAACGCCATATGCCCATCGCGAGGCGGGCGGTTTATGCAGATACCACGATCACTGAGGTGCTGACAGATCGCATAGATATCATCAACCTCATACGCGAGATGACCAAAGTTGCGGCCACCCTGGTACTCCTCCGGATCCCAGTTGTAGGTGAGCTCCATCAGCGGTGCGCGCTCTGAGGTACCCTGCTTAACATCTTCAGGTGCCGCCAGAAATACCAAGGTAAAACGGCCAGCCTCACTCTCTTTGCGACTCACCTCAACCAAGCCGAGCCCTTGCACATAGAAATCGAGAGACTCATCTAGGTCTTTTACTCGGACCATTGTGTGTAGATAACGCATTAACATCTCCTATTGATAGAGTTTGGTCTCATAGTCAGCGGCAGCGTCCGACCAGAGAAATCGTTGTGCAGCTGCTTGAGCGCAGAGTTCATTCCACTCAGCCGTTAGCTGAAACGCCGCGATAGCACGCTCTGAGGTATCTAGCAGAGCCTGACATTGATCGTGCAGCGTGGTGCCACTGAAGCTAAACCCCGTCACACCATCCTCTACAGTATCTGCTAGCCCGCCAACAGCATTCACAAGACAAGGTTGCCCAGCACGCATCGCCAACATCTGACTGATACCGCAAGGCTCAAAGGAGCTTGGCATGAGGAACAGGTCGCCAGCACGGTAGAGGCACTCAGAAAGACCTATGGAGAAACCGCGCAGAAAAATAAAATTACTGTGTCGCCCAGCCACCTCAAGCAGAAACTGCTCCAACAGCGGATCGCCACTGCCCAGCAGCACTAAGCGGGCGCGCCCTTTTATCTGCAGTAACAGGTTATCTAGTAGCGATTTGCCATTGTGCATCGTCTGTCGCAGCAGCAGCACTTTTTGATCGGTAAGGCGTCCAACCGATGTGAAGAGCATCTGCTTGTCAGCACTATAGCGCAGCCACTGCTGTATGCGCCCTAAAGCGATACTGTGGCTTGAGTGGCAGTGTGGCTCCCGTGCGATCCAGCTTAGCAGAGTCTCCTCTGACTCAAGCAGCAGGCTCTCCAACTCTGAATCGAGTTTTGGCTCCTGTGGCGCGTCATACTCGGCGCCATTAAGGATACCGACAAGGCGCCCCTGCTGCTGAGCATTAAGCAGATCTGGGTCGAGCCCCTCACCGCCAAAGAAGCCCACCTCATGTCGACTCGGCCGTGTGATCTCACTCACGTAGGTAGGCGAGACTGCATGCACCGCATCACAAAGGTTGATACCTACCCGCATCAAATTGATGCAATCGCTATAGCGTGGATCTTTGATCTGCTCATAATCCATCTGCAGCCCTGGAAACCAAGCATGAACAGCAGAGATATCACCATCAAAAGGACGGATACCCTGAAGCGCGAGGTTATGAATGCTATAGACCGTACGCACAGACTTGAGTGCTGCGTAGCGCGGCTCACAGCTGCGCAGCAGCGCCACCGTTGCGGCATGCCAGTCATGCAGGTGAATGATATCTAGGGGACCAAATAGCCCCTGTTGAGCAGCCTCAGCTGCTGCAGTCGAGAAGAGAGCGAATTTAGAAGCATCCGTCGCAAAGGGGCGATCCGGAGGGTCATCGCAGTAGACGCGACCTTTCCCCGCAGCGGCAAAGAGTGGGTGCTCTAACACCCACTGCTGCACACCCTCTGTCGGAGATTTACCCGGTACACTAAAGAGGTCGACTGTCTCAACGCGCCCCCAGAAATGAACCTGTACACGGGCCACGCGACTGCTGCCACTCTGTTCAGAGAGTGACTGATAGCCCGGCAGTAGCACGTTTACCGAGTGGTTTCGCTTCGCCAACGCGGGTGCGATATCACGCACAACATCAGCGATGCCACCAACTTTTGCCCCCTCAAGGGCATCGTTCTCGGCAGCAACCATCAAAATGTTCATGATTGTCCTTTTCAGGTAATTACATCAGGAGCGTTACGGCCAGTCTTTGCAGTGATCCCTACCAGCGCATCTGCGGCACGAATCAGCGGCTGCAGTGCCTCTTGCGGGTTCTGCTCTAGCTTGCCAGAGGCAGGCTCGAACTGATCATAGTAGACACGCAGCGTAGCACCGCTTGTACCCGTACCCGACAGACGCAACACCACGCGCCCACCATTGATGAAGAGGATACGCAGACCCTGCCCCTTACTGACGGAAGCATCCACAGGATCGGTGTAACTAAACTCATCCGCCTGCGCAACCTCAATGCCAGCAAAGCTTTTACCTGCCAACGTCTCAAGCTTGGCACGAAGCTCAGTGAGCATCTCCGCGGCCGCATCGGCATCGACACCCTCGTAATCGTGGCGCGTGAAGTAGTCACGGCCGTACTCCGCCCAGTGTGCACGCATGAGGTCTGCAGCGGTTTGTCCGCTGGCGGCCAGAATATTGAGCCAACAGAGAACTGCCCAGAGGCCATCCTTCTCACGCACATGGCTAGACCCCGTACCGAAGCTCTCCTCACCACAGAAGGTGATGCGCGCATCGTCCATGAGGTTGCCGAAGAACTTCCACCCAGTTGGCGTCTCGTAGCAATCGAGTTTGAGTTTCGCAGCGACGCGATCCAAAGCGCGACTGGTGGGCATCGATCTCGCAACACCGGCAAGCCCCTCGGCATAAGCTGGAATATGAGACGATTGTGCCGCTAGCAGCGCGAGACTATCACAGGGATTGATGTAGAAGTTGCGTCCCAACACCATATTACGGTCACCGTCGCCATCAGACGCGGCACCAAAATCGAGCCCCTGAGTATTAACCCGATCTACCAGCTCAGCTGCATGAACCAGGTTAGGATCAGGGTGGTGACCGCCGAAATCTTCTTTAGGCTCGGCGTTGATAACGCTGCTCTGCGGTGCGCCGAGCTGATTAACCAGAATCTCTTTAGCGTATGGCCCTGTAACCGCATGCATGGCATCGAAGCAGAGCTTAAACTTGCCCCCAGTAATCAGTGCACGCATCGCATCAAAATCGAACAGTGAGCGCATCAGCTCAACATAATCTGCCACAGAGTCGATTACGCGTATCACTGTGTTGCCACGTTTGCTCTCACCGCTTAGGTCAAGATTGATCGGCTCAATGTCGGCCTTGAGATACTCAGTGATCGACAAAGTCTCTTGGTAGATCACCTCGGTCATCGACTCAGTAGCGGGGCCACCGTTGCTGCCGTTGAACTTGATACCAAAGTCTTCGTCTGGACCGCCCGGATTGTGACTGGCTGAGAGGACAATACCGCCGCAGCTTGGGTACTTGCGGATGACGCACGAGGCAGCCGGTGTAGAGAGTATTCCACCCTGCCCGATAATCAGCTCACCAAAGCCATTTGCCACAGCCATCGCGATGATGGTCTGTATCGCTTCGCGATTAAAGTAGCGGCCATCACCACCAACAACGAGGCGCTCGCCGGCACAATTCGGCAGCGCATTGAAGATCGACTGAACGAAATTCTCTAGGTAGTTAGCCTGCTGGAACACCTTGACCTTCTTGCGCAGACCCGAGGTACCCGGTTTCTGCCCGGAAATAGGTTGAGTAGTATGTTGCGTCATTATCATCGGGCCTTAGGCAGACCCCTCCTCCTGTCCAAGCATACCGCGAGTAATGAGGACTATGCCCTCTTTGGTAACACGGAAACCACGCTCTCGGTCCCTGTCGTGATCTATGCCCGCCTCAAAGTTGTCCGCAATGCGTGCTTTGCGGTCTACGATTACTTTGTTGAGTTTCACGTTCT
>Ga0209955_1000048_pt1 | contig 49943 bp, 42 predicted proteins | sample SalPonA_A_H2O_MG_FD_185716 | JGI IMG/M metagenome (GOLD analysis project Ga0209955, IMG submission 185716) | Water microbial communities from South San Francisco under conditions of wetland restoration - Salt Pond MetaG R2A_A_H2O_MG (SPAdes)... | ecosystem: Environmental > Aquatic > Non-marine... | reverse complement strand
TGGACCTAGAGATTCTAATGCTAAGCGGGCTCTTACCCCACGACTTTTATCTTTGTGCTTGTTGCGGATCCAAAAGATCCCAAAGCGTCCTAACTTGGCATACCACGGCAATAAAGATTTAGGCAGCAGATCATCCAAACCATATTCTAGAACGACTTTTGCTATTTGATAAAAACGTCTGGTGGCCATAAGGGCTGTTGTTTCCTATTTTATACTGCTGCTATATGCCTTAAACGGGCTATGTTTAGCTATGTAAGGCGCATTGATATTCTGTTAATTTACTGGCTGTTAATTCACTGACTTTATTATTGCTTTTCTGCGTGTTGCGCCGCCTGTTTTTCTAGTAAAGCAATACGTGCTTCTACCCGGTCAGCTTGATATCTGACTTGGGTGACATCCTCACAATACAACGCAATACGCATCGACGAAGCCACCAGTTTTTTTTCTTCGACTAACGCTTCCGCCAATGTGACTTGGGCTTGGTCAAGCCAATACTCACCCATTGTTTTGGCTTTTTCTGCAAAGGCTAAAGTATATTGTGCAGGAGTATGACCTAAATACGTCGTCAGGATTTTTTCTAAATCCAAATCAAGTGCAGACAATAAACCGGATAAATTTTGCAAGACCTTTAAGTCGCCTTGTAAGTCGAGCTTGTCGGCTTTAATCAGTTTGGTTAGGTTATTGGTATCACGAATTTGGTCTAGTGCAGACAATGCCACTATGACTGAACAGTCCACAGCGTCTTCTTCAAGTTGCTGTTCGGGTAAAGAAATATCGATTTGTGTATCTGAAAAATAGAGCACTAAAGGCCACTGGATGGGCGTCAATACTAACTGCAACGATTTACCAGCCAAAGGCTTTAGTAAATGAACGTGTTCAGGATCGAGCTTTAATAACGTATTCGACCCTTGTTCTAAGAGTGCCGCTGCGAGCTGACGCAGTGGCATTTAAAACTTATATCCTTTGTGCAAGGCAACAATACCGCCGGTCATGTTGGTGTAAGTCGTATTTTCAAAACCGACTTCTTCCATCATGCCTTTCAACGTTTCTTGGTCTGGGTGCATACGGATAGATTCAGCAAGATAACGATAGCTTTCTTCATCGTTTGCCACTAATTTACCCATTTTGGGTAACAGATGAAAAGAGTACGCATCGTAAATTTTACTTAAGCCTTCACTGGTCGGTTTAGAGAACTCCAACACTAACAAACGACCACCTGGTTTCAATACACGATAAATCGATGCTAGCGCTTTTGACTTGTTCGTCACATTACGTAAACCAAACGCCATCGTTACGATATCAAATTGGTTATCTGGGAAGGGAAGTTCTTCTGCATTGGCTTCGACATAATCGATGTTTTGCACTAAACCCATATCGCGCAATTTGTCTTTACCCACTTCCAGCATAGAAGGGTTTATATCAGATAAAGTCACTCGTCCTGTGGGACCAACAATGCGCGAGAATTTTGCAGTCAAATCACCTGTACCACCGGCCAAGTCTAAGACTTGCTGACCTTTGCGTGCGCCTGCACTGTCAATCGTAAAACGTTTCCAGATACGATGGATCCCCAAAGACATCACATCATTCATGATATCGTATTTGGCTGCCACATTATGGAATACATCTGCGACCATGGATTCTTTCTCTTGCGCATCCACTTGTTTAAAACCGAAATGCGTTTTACCGTTTTCAATATCCGGTGCAGTAGGTGTTTGCGTTTGATTTTCCATGTTTATTCACTCAAATAGATTCTTGGGATGATTGTAACCAAATTTATTGTAATTTTATAGTTTTACCGCGGGTTAAGAGGATAAGCAAAATCCAGTCGCCGCTGATAGGCCTGGAGATTTTGCTCATACAACAAAGTCTTTCACCCAGTTGTGTCAGGAGCTAAAGCTTGTCTAACGCTGTAACCCCATATAGTTGTCACCACAGCTTAGCGCCACAATCTGGCTCAGCTCGGTAAAAGAACGTCCAGATTGAGCTTGCCATTCGATGAAGGCATCTTGAATCGCTTTGAGGCTGCGTTTGGAACGCGCCGACCCAGTAATGATTCCGTGTTGGGTGAAGTAGTCCTCGACATCCTTGGATAACAAGAACGTATCTACGCCTAAATAACGCAAGGCATACGGACCAGTATTACCGCCTAAACGCTTACCGTTTTTCTTCAAAAACTCCCACAAGCCAGTGATATCATGCGCGTCCCAATCGGCAACAAAATTACCGAAAGACCCATGCGAATCTTGGATATCGGAGATCATGTAGGCATTATCTCGGATAGTTCTCACTTTATTTAAGTTGCGAATAATAGCTGGATTCGTGGCTTTTTGTTCCAACATTTCATCCGGCATCATCAGTACTTTTTCGATAGCAAAGCCAAAAAACACCTCTTCAAAATCGGGCCATTTGTTGCGCACAACACGCCATACGAAGCCCGACTGAAAAACTTTTTTAGTAAACTCCGCTAACCAACGGTCATCGGGGATCGCTCTTATATCAGCGGCGCTAAGAGGCTTACTTAAAAGGCTCTCGAGCATTGCTCTTGAGCCTTTTCTTTTGATCGCACGCTGTTCAAGGTGCGCGTAGGTTTCTATGGTCATGGCTTACCTGTCGGTTAAGCAGCAATCCCAGAGTGTCGTAACAGTGCATCCACTGTCGGTTCTCTTCCTTGGAACGCAACAAATAACTCCATTGGCTCTCGGCTACCACCCATTTCTAAGATGTTAGTTAAAAATTTATCTCCAGTAGTACGATCAAAAATGCCGTTTTGTTCAAAAGCGCCAAACGCATCTGCTGATAATACTTCCGCCCATTTATAGCTATAATACCCTGCTGCGTAACCACCGGCAAAGATATGACCAAAGCTATTTTGGAAACGGTTAAACTCTGGTGGTTTAATAACGGCTGTCGTTTCACGCACGGCATTAATAAACGCTTGTACATCTAGATCAGGCTCAGCCATATGAAGTTTAAAATCAAATAAACTAAATTCTAACTGACGTAACATTTGCAGTGCTGATTGGAAGTTTTTCGCGGCCAACATTTTATCGAGTAAATCTTTCGGTAGAGGCTCACCAGTTTCCACATGCCCCGAAATAAAAGACAGCGCTTCTGGTTGCCAGCACCAATTTTCTAAAAACTGACTCGGTAACTCAACCGCATCCCATGCGACACCATTAATACCTGAAACGCCTGCCACATCAATCTTGGTTAGCATATGATGAATACCATGACCAAATTCATGGAATAAAGTGACTACTTCATCATGCGTGAAACAGGCTGGCTTACCATCTACTGGACCAGAGAAGTTACACGTCAAATACGCGACTGGATACTGCAATGAGCCATCAACACGGGTGCGTCGTACTCGACACTCATCCATCCATGCCCCACCACGTTTTTTCTCACGCGCATATAAATCCAAATAAAAACTACCGCGTAGTTCACCACCTGCATCGTGGATGTCGTAAAACTTCACGTCTTCATGCCAGACATCAACATCAGTACGTTGGGTAATACTCAAACCATAGAGTTTTTCGACGACTGTAAACAGTCCCGGTACCACTTGTGTTTCAGGAAAGTATGGGCGCAGTTCTTCATCGCTGATCGCGTACTTGTCTTGCTTCAATTTTTCTGAATAGTAAGCAACATCCCAAGCATTAAGATGGTCTTTACCGTAATGCTCTTGAGCAAAAGCTGTGACTTCTGCAAAATCAGCTTTTGCTTGTGGTGTCGATTTTTCAGCTAAATCAGTGAGGAAACCAATAACTTGATCTGGTGTCTGTGCCATCTTGGTTGCCAAAGAACGTTCTGCATAATGCTTAAAACCTAATAATCCCGATACTTCTTTGCGCAACTGCAAGGTTTCTTGGATGATACTCGTATTATCAAACTCTCCCGCATTAGGTCCTAGCTCAGACGCACGCGTCACATAGGCGGTGTACAACTCTTCTCGTAGCTCCGCATTATCCGCATACATCATGACCGGTAGGTAACTCGGAATATCTAATGTAAATACCCAACCGGCTAAATCTTTTTGTTGGGCGGCTTGTGCGGCGGCAGCCTTGGCTGAATCCGGTAGTCCCGCCAGCAACTTTTCATCTGTGATGTGTTTTTGAAAGGCCATCGTCGCATCGAGGACTTGATTAGAAAAGGTACTTGATAACTCTGACATCCGTGCTTGAATTTTTGCGTACTGTGCTTTTTGTTCCTCCGGTAATGCGACTCCAGACAAAGTAAAATCACGCAGAGCATTCGTCACAACCTTTTGCTGAGCAGTGGTTAAGGTTCCAAACTCAGCACTATCCGCCAAGGCCTGATAACATTCATACAAACCTTGGTTTTGCCCTACCCACGTCCCGTATTCAGATAACAAAGGTAAACAAGCATCGTGCGCTTCACGTAACTCATCATTGCTGACCACAGAGTTCATATGTGATATAGGTGACCATAAGTTACTTAACTCAGTATCGACCTCATCAATCGCTTGCACCAGATCGTTAAAATTCGATGCTTTGGCTGCAACGACTTTTTCGATCACAGCTTTACAATCAGCGATCGCGGCTTCGATGGTGGGCTTAATGTCAGTGGGCTCTACCTGTGAAAACATAGGTAGCTCGTCCCTCGTATTCGATTTAGTCATAAATACCTCAAAATAATTCACTCAATATAAGTTGTGCCATTTCATACAAATGCAAGTGCGATACTTTTATTATTGTCCGCCACTACTTACCTGTAGATTTATCGTTACAGTAGATATTCTACTGTTCATATACAAATTCAAGTTTTTAGAAAAAATGGGGATAACAAAAAATAAAATAAAAATTCGCCAAAACTAATTTGTTAATAATTAAATGGATATAGATATGGATATGGATATGATCAGTTTGAGTTTAAAGCATGGCACCCAAACTCTACATCGTTCTCTAGACCAGCATATAATGTTAAGCAGGCTGATGTCTAATAGCCTTTCATTAAGCGAATACCAAGATACACTCTACTGTTTATACGCTTGGCATAAATCTATAGAAACCATATTGTATTCTCAAAATGTACTTAATTTGGGTTTGCGTATGCAACCTAAACACCCTCAAATACTCCGTGATATACAAAACATCAGCTCATTAGAGGATGACACTGATCTGACACTCAATATTCAGGAGCTTAAACAAATATCTCTAGTAGAGAAACTTGGGTTAATCTATGTGATTGAGGGTGCCACACTTGGTGGTCTAATACTTGGCCCCAAAATAGCCAAAACGTTAAAACGTAAAGATATCACAAACTACTATTCAATATATGGGGCTACGACTAGAGAAAACTTTGTGCACAATATGAAAGTTTTGGATGAGTATATTTCCTCATCAGCACAACAACAATTGTGTATCAAAAGTGCTCAATCAGGATTTGCAATGCTTGAGTCAGTTTTTAATAAAAAACTAATACTCTCTGCAGCCTAAAATGAAGTCAATCTTATCTTTACATATATGCATTAGTATATTATCCACATTACTTTTCTTTAATACTACTATGCTACCACTACAATGGTTCTATTTTTTAGGATTACTTATCACTGTAGGGGGGAGCTCTTCCTTATTTATTTTCAAACATAATCAGTATAAAAAAGCATTAACTTTACAAGAGATGCAAGTTGAAAATATAAAGGATATAACAAAGAAAAAACAAGACTTTATAAGTAAAATTAGCCATGACTTACGTACACCAATACATGGTATAAATGGTTTAATCGAGTTATTAGAAAAAGAGCCACTAGGTGACTTAGGAAAATCTTACTTACTAAAACTAAAATTTGGTTCAAATGCATTATTAGATTTAGTTTCTGATGTAATTGAATTAAACCGACCAGAAGTCTCTGATATTCAAACGCATAATGAAGAAGTAAATCTTACACAGCTATCAGAAGAAATAATCCAACTATATTCTACCAACTGTTTTCTTAAGAAAATTCAATTATCACTTTTTATTGAACCGGCTATCTATGGTAAAAACTATTCTCTTGACAAAAACAAACTTAAGAAGATCCTAACAAACTTAGTATCTAACGCTATAAAATTTACTGACGCTGGTGAAGTCACACTCTGGATTAAAGAAACTGTAGTGCATAAAGAAACAAGCAAATTGACATTTATGGTAACAGACACTGGTGTCGGTATAACTGAAGAACATATTGCTTTACTAACACAACCTTATTACCAAGTACACTCCTCAAAAGAAGATCGTATCGAAGGTACAGGACTTGGTCTGAATATATGCCTCAATTTACTAAAATCTATGCGCTCTGAACTCACTATACGATCAACAAAGGGGGTGGGTAGTCAGTTTCGTTTTAATGTAGAAGCCAATTCCAAAACAAACAGTCATACTTTAATTCATAAGATAAAAGAAAATAAAAAAGTCGTATTACTGTCTCAAAAATCTGTAACAACAGAGAATATACTTAACTACCTAGAGTACTGGCAGTTTAATTATCAATATATAGAATGTCATCAGATAAAAGAATTAAAAACGCATATTGATTTACTAGTAATCCAAGGTTTTAGTGAAGCTGAGTTGACCACTTTAATTCCAAAAGTATCTGCTTTGGACTTAAAATCTATCCATATATTACTCGATTCCGATACTAAAATTATTGAACAACAATTTCACAATAAACGTCTGCATTTTGATTATGGTTACTTCTCTCCCATAGTTCTGCACAAGTTCCTTGAAGAAGCTGATGTGATGCACAAACACCTCAGCACTAACCCACCTGAAATTGACTATATCAAATTACTCAAAGGACTTACTAAAGGCCACATCACTTCTATGCTCGTCGTTGATGATAATGAAATCAATCAACTTGTACTGACTGAAATGCTTCAAGAAGCAGGTATAAATAAGATTGAAGTTGCAAATAATGGCTTAGAAGCGGTGGAATTATCCTTGAAAAGTAATTATGACATTATTTGGATGGATTTAATGATGCCAATTATGGATGGTTATTCCGCTACTAAGGAAATATTAAAGCAAAAACCATACACCTCAATTTATGGACTTAGTGCAGCAACAGAGCCAGAAGTAATAGTAAAAGGCAAGCAATGTGGTATGCAGGCAGTAATTGGAAAACCATTAAAAAAAGCTGACCTATATACTCATTTAATCAATTATTATGACAGTCTAAATAATCCGTCTAAAACTGCAAATACGCTTGATTTAAAGTCTTTATTCAACAAAGAAGAACCTTTAAAGGTTCTGATACATACTGTGGATTCAAGAACCACCTTTAAGTTAAAACAATATTTTGAAGAGCAAGATAATGTTCTTACGACATACATTTCCGATCCAGATAGCATCATATACGTTTGTCAGATCCAGGCGTATGACTTACTCTTGGTCGACTTAAATGATAATAAATCACGTACTGCAAAATTCATTCATGAGTACGTGACAAAACGCCAGACGACTCCCCTAATACTCGTTAACACAGAACAGCAAAATTACTTACATCAATCAAATACATTAATTCGTTTCTTACCGTTAAATTTCAATGCCTTAGATATCCAAAAGGTTTTGCTTCACTTTAAGGAAGAGTCCAAAACAGTGTTTATCAATAAACCAACTTCATCTCAAAAGGAATATTACAATGAGTTATGAACAAGCTGACCTTACAAATTGTGACAGAGAACCCATTCATCTTTTAGGTAATATACAAGATTATGGTGCTCTTTTAGCCTTTGGTTACGATTGGCAATGTTTGCATGCATCTTCAAATGTACAAAAATTTTTAACTAAACCAGTAGAGGATGTTCTAGGCTCAAAAATATATGATTTGATCAGTCCTGATAGTTTCACAAAGATTAAAGAATTATTAAATAGATTAAATAAAATAGACCAAACTGAACGTCTTTTTTGTATTGAGCTTTTTGACGATGAGGTATTATATGATCTAAGTGTGCACTTATCAGATAATATTATTGTCATTGAAATTGAATATCATCAAGCTTTAGTCCATCAAAATTCACTCACCGACATGCGCACCGCATTAAGAAACCTATCAAAGACTTATTCACTTGAATCCTTTTTTATTGAAGGGACAGAAACTGTTGCCGAGATGACTGGTTTCGGTCGTGTTATGCTTTATCGTTTCCATAATGATGGTTCGGGTGAGGTGATTGCGGAAACGATCAAATCGGGTATGGAATCTTTCTATGGTTTGCGTTACCCAGCATCCGATATACCCAAACAAGCTCGCAAACTATATACGCGCAATATCACAAGACAAATTGAAAATGTAAATGCCGAAGTAGTACCAATCATTTCCAATCCATCAGTATCAGAAAACAACCTCGACCTATCTATGAGTTCTTTGCGTTCAGTTTCACCTATACACATTGAATATCTAAAAAACATGGGGGTAAGTGCTAGCTTTTCATTAAGTATAATTGTAAACGGTGAGTTATGGGGTCTGTTTGCCTGTCATGACAACAAAAGTAACTATGTCAACTTAGAGATGCGTTCGATAATCGAAGTATTTGGCGAAGTTTTCTCCCTAGAACTCACTTCAAAACTACGAAATAACTCTTATGTAGATACAGATATTGCGCAAACTCTACACCTTAAAATGATGGCAGCTTTAGATAGTGAACAAAGTGTATTTTCTAATTTGTCACCATATATTAAGGACTTTCACAAACTTATACCTTCTGATACTGCAGTACTTTGGGTCGATGGAAAAATAACAACACATGGTCAGCGAATTTCCCAAGAAGATATTCATTTATTAATTTCTTGTATGGATTCTATCTCTCCGAATGACATAATTTGTACTGATAACTTACGCAACTTTTTAAAAGCTGACATAACAGTTGGAGAGCGCTTTGGTGGCATGCTTGCAATCCCCATATCGAGGAGCCCAAGAGATTTCATATTTTTCCTGCGTCAAGAAGAACATATATCAGTAAAATGGGCAGGTAACCCAGAGAAGCCAGTAACTTTTGGGCCTAATGGAAGTAGACTTACTCCGCGAAAAAGTTTTGCTGCATGGCAAGAAGTACGAAAAGGATATTCAAGCCCATGGTTAGAAAAAGAAATTGGTTTAGCTAGATTCATCAAACAAATGTTGTTAGAAATTATTATTCGTAACATCGATGAAAGAGAGCGTTTAGTAAGCGAATCTCAACAACAACAAGATATGTTAATTCATGAGCTGAATCATCGTGTAAAGAATATTTTAGGTTTAATTAACTCAGTAGTGAGCCAAACCGCACAGGGAGCCTCTTCAGTAGCTGATTTTAAAGCTATTCTGGGAGGACGAATCGATTCAATTTCTGTTGCGCAGAATCATTTAACGGAAAAAAATTGGTCTCATTCGCCTTTAGACAGACTAATCACTACTGAAATACAAGCTTACACCGATGAGGATTCTTCACGTTTTTCAATGAATGGGGAAAATATAAATTTACTCCCCAAAGCATACACGACTCTCACGTTAGTCATTCATGAATTGGTCACAAATGCGGTCAAGTATGGTGCTCTCAGTATTCCAGATGGGAAACTGAGTATTAACTGGGAAATTTCTGCATCTAATGACCTGGTAATTCATTGGAAAGAAACTGGTTTTGCTTGTAAGAATCCAATGAAAAAAGGGTTCGGTTCAGTGATTATTAGTCGGTCGATTCCTTTTGACCTAAATGGAGATACTAAGATTGAATATGGTTTAGACGGTGTTAATATAATAATGACAATCCCAGAAAAGTTCTTATATAAACAAAAAAATGAATTACCTAAACCATTAGAACTTCTCAATTCAAGTGTCAAACGCATCCTGCCTTCTTTATTAGAGGAGGTTTTAATATTGGAAGACAACATGATTATTGCTATGGACATCGAAGATACTATGCAAGATTTATCGGCCAAAAGCGTAAATGTTTGTTCAAATTCAGTTAGTGCAAATGAAGTAATAGAGAATAAGACGATTACTCTTGCTATACTGGATATTAATTTAGGTGGGACGACCAGCATAGATGTTGCACAAAAATGTTTAGCATTAAACATCCCTATTATTTTTGTGACTGGTTATAAGGATTTAAGTAGCTTAAATGACTTAGATATGAGCAATATCAATGTTTTGAATAAGCCCTTAAATAAAGATGAACTGATTAATGCCCTTGTAACTGTAAACATCAATTAAATTGTAGAGTGTTTGCCCGACTTAGATTTAATTTTTTTCAAATCAAACTTATATCTAATCTTCAGGAATAGTAATGCAAAAATTTGATTACATTTGTCTCGGCGGTGGTAGTGGCGGTATCGCTTCAGCAAACAGAGCAGCTAAGCACGGCAAAAACGTGGCTTTAATTGAAGCAAAAGCGATTGGCGGCACCTGCGTCAACGTAGGTTGTGTCCCCAAAAAAGCCATGTGGTTCGGCGCTCAAGTAGCAGAAGCTATCCATTTATACGCTCCAGATTATGGTTTTGACGTTTCAGTTAACGCATTCTCTTGGGCTAAACTCGTCGAATCGCGAAACGCGTATATCGATCGTATCCATCAGTCTTATGATCGTGTGCTAGGTGGTAATGGCATTACTGTCATTAATGGTTTTGGGCGTTTTGTCAGTAACAACGTCATCGAAGTTAACGGTGAACAAATTACTGCGCCACACATTACTATCGCGACGGGTGGCTACCCTATCATTCCTGAAATTCCAGGTGCTGAGCATGGGATAACTTCAGATGGTTTCTTTGACCTTGCCGAACAACCCAAGCGTGTTGTTGTAGTCGGTGCTGGGTATATAGGTGTGGAACTCGCTGGTGTGATGAGTGCATTAGGTAGTGATACAAAACTGATTGTACGCAAAGACAAACCACTACGTAACTTTGACCCGATGCTATCTGACAGCTTAGTAGAAATGATGGCACAACATGGGCCTGAGTTGATTACACAGAGCAATGTTACTCAGGTCGAAAAAGATAGTGCAGGTACACTGCATATCACTTTAGATACGGGTACGACTCTAACTGCTGATGCATTAGTTTGGGCTATCGGTCGTGCGCCAGCAACGCATACCATTGGCCTTGATAACACAGATGTGAATTTGACTGAGCGTGGCTTTATCGCTGTTGATGATCAACAAAACACATCAACTCCTGGTATTTATGCGGTTGGCGATAATATTGGTAAAGTCGATTTAACACCTGTTGCAGTTAAAGCTGGACGCCTATTAAGTGAACGTTTATTCAATGGGCAACATGATGCCAAAATGGATTACTCATTAATCCCAACGGTCGTCTTCTCGCACCCGCCTATCGGTACAATGGGCTTAAGTCAGCCAGAAGCAGAAGCGGAGTACGGTGCAGAAAACGTAACTGTTTACAATTCTAGCTTTGGTGCCATGTATACGGCTTTAACCAGTCATCGTCAGCTGACAAAAATGAAGCTGATTTGTGCTGGGCCTGAACAAAAGGTAGTAGGTTTACATGGTATCGGCCATGGCATGGATGAAATATTGCAGGGCTTCGGTGTCGCTATCAAAATGGGGGCAACCAAGGCAGACTTTGATGCCTGTGTCGCAATTCACCCCACATCGGGTGAAGAGTTTGTTACTTTAACCTAACTTATTACGACTCGCCATTAATAACACTAGCGAATTTAGTTAGGACACCGACTACAAGACCTCTCCTCACATCTGAGTGACAATAATGAAATTGCTTTCGTTACGCCAAGATGAAGGTAGAGGTCTATTAATTTTCTGAATACTCTTTCTTACTCAACTTTAAGACATGGCCTCTTTAGTTTGCGCTGGATGTCGATCAGACGTCAGCACAAAATACGATACAATGACAAAGAAAGTCACCACTACACCGATAATTTTATAGGCGTCAGCGAAGCCGATTTCATCGTAAAGTGACCCAATCAGAATCGACAAAATACTTGCTGCAACTTGCCCCATAAATTGGAATCCAACAATATAAATTGTTGCTGATAAACGCGCATCAAACGTCGCGCTAATATACTTAAAAATAGCAACTAACATAATCGGTAACTCAGCTGCATGTAACAATTTCATCGCTGAAATAGAGATTGGGTCTGCAGCAAAGCCTGAGCCAACGATCCGCAAGGCCATGATAGCTCCACTGAGCAACAAGCCATTTTTAGCGCCAATTTTATTAACAATAAACGGTGCAACGAACATACCACCAGCTTCCAAGAAGACCTGAAAAGAGTTCAAGTAACCAAACATTGAGTTACCTTCTTCTTGGGTGGGGAACTGGGCTGCGAAGTAGACTGCAAACTGCTGATCATAGACCCCGTAAATACAAGAAACACCGATGACCCAGGTAGCAAATGCCCAAAACTTTCGCTGTTGAAATAGGCTTACGGCATCGCTTAATTTCAAACTGTTAGCGGCTTTTTCGACTGCAGATTGCTCTCCTTGATTATCGTCTATTCTAACAAAGAACAAGCACGACAAGAATATAAGTGCACAACAGCTAGCTAAAATAAAATTCAATGACGGAGAAATGTTAAAAATCTGACCGGTAAAGAACGTTGCGATTGCCCAACCTACTGAACCCCACATCCTTGCTTTACCAAATTCAAACCCCGTCGAACGACCAACCCGTTCAATGTAAGTCTCAACCGCGCCGACACCTGCAAAAAAGGCAGCAGAGCAATAAAACCCACCGACAATAGCACCAATAAACAAAGAGTAATTTAATAGCGGGGTATAGATGTATATAAAGAAGGGACCACTTAGTAATAGTAATGAACCAACTAACCACAGAAGATTTTTACGCATACCTAATTTGTCTTGTAAAAATCCATAAAAAGGCATGATGAACAAAGCTGTCAGGGCATTGAAACTAAAGACTAACCCAGTGTCAGAACCGTCTAAACCAATCGCTTGATTCAACCAAATCGGGTAAATAGAAAAACAAAATGACCAGGTTAAGAAGAAACTGAAGATGCACCCACTCAACAACCAGTAGTTATTCTTTGCAACCTGGCTTTCCATTTCATTTTTCATTTTTCATACCTTTTAGATTTTAGAATGGGAATCTCGCAATAAGATTTGCCCACTGATTTCTTTTATCTTTGTGTTGTTTTGTAATTCTGTATTCGTTGCAATTTGCGCTGCAATTTGCCCCATTTTAAAATACGGTAAGCTCACTGTCGTGAGTTTGGGTAGTAAGTTCTCGGCGATCAATTCATAGTTATCGTAACCAACAATAGAAATAGTTTCCGGGATCTTGTACCCCATATTCCTGATCAACATAAACACTCGCATTGCCATCTTATCGTTACCACAGCAGATTGCGCTGGGTCTTTCTGGACGAGACATTATGTCTTTCAAAATATCAGGTAGATTTGCAAATTCATCATCAGGATCAGGACACACACCTTCCACGATCAAAGCGTCATCAAATTCAATACCCGCTTCGCTATGAGCGTCTTTAAATCCCTTTGTCCGCAAGGGTGTCGCAGTCATATAATCGAACAAGGTCAAGAACGCTATTTTTTTGTGTCCTTTAGCAATTAATTCTTTGATTAATTGATATTCCCCTAAGTAATCATCTGGAAGGATGGTCGGATGCTTTAATGTTGACTCATAGCAGTTGACTAAAATGAGTGGGCACTTACTGAATGATTCTTTGATAGCGACCTCTTTGTGTGAGACCGTAGCATAAATGATGGCTTCCGCGCGTTGGCGTCTAAAGTCATCGACTAAACGAGAGAAACTTTGCTCGTTCCCCCCCGTCTCACCAATCATCAATAGCTTGCCTTGTTTTTCGCATTCTGATTGAATACCCGCCACAATGTCAAATGAATCTGGAGTAGTAGTTAGGTTTTCTGTGATCAGACACACCACTCCCTTTTCTTGGCCTCTGAGTGCTTGTGCAGCGGCTGAAGGATAATATTCCAGCTCAGCCATGGCATCTCGCACTTTTTGTTTTGTCTTCGCGCTGACACCGTCATAGTCACTTAAGACTCTTGAGACAGTTTTGACAGAAACACCGGCTTTATCAGCTACATCTTTGATTGACGACATAATTCCTCAGTACATATACAAAATAATTTCGCTTATTCTCACATATTTCATACATTTTGTTGACAAATTTTATATATAGCTCATCATAATGGCTATCGATAGACATTTTGGCAAGTTTTTTTTCAAACTTATTTGGTATTAGTGCATGAACAACAACGAAAAAAGCAATGGCGTCACTGCAAAAGCAAAGTGGTTACCCCATTATCATTTTTTTAAACTCGGACATTGGATCAATGATCCCAATGGCTTATTTTTTAAAGACAATAAATATCATCTATATTTCCAATTAAATCCCGACGCAACTGTCTGGGGTAACATGCACTGGGGAGCGGCTGTATCAGAGGACTTAATCCACTGGGAACACAGACCTACTGCACTATTTGCTGAACCTGAAGGGCTAGGTTACATTTTTTCTGGTGGAGCGATTGTTGATCACGAAAACACATCTGGCTTTGGTAAACAAAATACAGCACCTATCATTGCTACATTTACTCAACAATCCAAAGCTGAAGAGCAAGTACAAAGCATTGCGTATTCTACTGACGGTGGCACTACCTACGTGATGCATGATAATAACCCTGTAATTAAAAACCCTGGCATAAAAGATTTCCGAGATCCAAAAGTAACTCGCTATGTTGCAGATGACCAAGCATACTGGATTAAATCAGTAGTTGCTGGACAGTGTGTACATTTCTATAAGTCAGATGATCTTAAGTCCTGGACACTTTTATCGATATTTGGCGAAGGCTATGGTTCTCACGCTGGAGTGTGGGAATGTCCTGATTTATTCCCTTTGCGCTGTGCCATTACCGATCAGGATGTTTGGATTTTATTTATTAGTATTAATCCAGGTGGTCCTAATGGCGGTTCTGCAACTCAGTATTTTATAGGTGAGTTTGATGGTACAACCTTTAAGCCACAAGACAACCAAACCCGCTGGTTAGATCATGGTATAGATTGCTATGCTGGTATCACTTGGGACAACACGCCCAATATCTTGACTGAACGCACATACGTCGCTTGGATGAATAATTGGAATTACGCCAATGAAACACCAGATGATGCATGGCGTGGGTTAATGACATTACCAAGAAAAGTAAAATTAGTAAAAACTGATACTGGTTATGATATCGCTACGCCAGTATTCGCCGACTTTAGTAAAGGACATAGTCCTGTCATCACTCAGCATCAAAAACAGTTACACCTTAATGTTGATCAAGCTTACAAACTTGAGGTTGGGATTGCTGCAGATGCTGCTGTGGTTTCTTGTGAATGGCGCAACGGACAAAATGAATTTTTTAGCGTTGTAATCAATAAGCACTGTAAAGAAATATTAGTCGACCGTACACATGCAGGGTTCTCTGAGAAGGGTTTTGCGGCCCTAATGACGATTCCTTTTGAGTGTGCCGCTGACGAAGATGCAGCGTTACAGGTGTTCGCGGACAGTTGCTCTTTTGAGCTGTTCTTAAATGATGGCGAACAATGCATCACCAGCCTCGTGTTCCCTTCAGAGACGTTTACTAACCTGACCTTAGAAAATACTTCAGGCTCAGTAATCTATACCAACCTAAGCGATGCAAACCGTCTAGCTTAAAACGTGTTTTAAACTTCTCCCCAGTATGTTCCGTGTTGGTTGTCCCCAAACCCGGAACATACTGCGGGAGGACTTTAACTACAGTACTTCTTGATGTACTCATCGTGTGCTGGGATCATGCCGGCATTAGCTTTGATGACTCTTTTAATATCATGCATTCGTTGCTTCAATTCAGCATCTGAGAAGATAGACGCGTTGGCATCATAGCCACGGGATGTAAGCCCTTGTCCAACAAATACAGCTAACCATGAGTAGCGATTAAACAACTCTTCATTTTCCCTAAAAATACGCCCACGGCTGGCAAATAAATCAATTTTGCGCTGTAAACTCTCAGGAACTTCCATATTTTGACAGTAGTCCCAATATGGGGTGTCATTCCGCTCAGTAACTTTATAATGACTAATCAAAAAGTCTCTAATTTGTTCGAATTCAGTAATGGATTGTTCATTGAAATGGTCAACATCTATCTGTTCAAACCCCATATCTGGGAACAAACGGATTAATCTCGATATGCCGGATTGTATCAGGTGAATTGAAGTCGACTCCAACGGTTCTAAGAACCCTGATGACAAACCAATCGCGACGCAGTTTTTCTCCCAAAACTTGGCTCTGTGCCCTGTTTTAAATTGGATCTTGCGCGGTTCACCCAGTAACTCGCCCTGAATCTGACCTAATAAGGTATCTTGAGCCTTTTGTTCATCGGTATACTGGCTCGAGAAAACAATACCGTTGCCGGTTCTGTGCTGTAAAGGAATACGCCAACACCAACCCGCGTCCATCGCGGTAGATTGTGTAAACGACGGTAAAGGTGTTAATTTCTCACTACCTACTGCCCAAGCACTATCATTTGGTAAATAATGACTCCAGTCGACAAATGGGACTTTGAACACTTTATCAATCAATAAACCTGAGAAACCTGTACAGTCGATAAATAAATCCGCACTAACAACTTCGCCACTTTCTAGAGTGACACTGTCTAGGTAGCCATTTGTTAGATTTTGTTGGGTACTGACAACCTTCCCTTCGATGCGTTTTACCCCTTTGCCTTCTGCGTTTTTGCGTAAATTACTCGCATACAACGCACTATCAAAGTGATATGCATAGCCCATTTCTGACAAAGGGGAGTTTTTGTTCTGCGCAGCATGGGTAAAGCGGTTTTGTTTCGCCGCCATTGCCATGATACTATACTCTTCAAGCTGGTCATCTTCTCCAAGCGTCTGTAATCTTTGCCAGAAAGCATGAAAACTCACGCCATTCATATCAATCCCATAGGGACCAAAAGGATGAAAATAACTTTCGCCTTGCTGCTTCCAGTTCACAAAGTTAATACCTAATTTAAACGTCGCTTGCGTGCTTTTCATAAACGACTTTTCATCGATACCGACATGTCTATTAAATGTCTTAATGTGCGGAATACTGGCTTCCCCAACACCGATAGTGCCAATTTGCTCTGATTCAACTAAAACAATATCCAATTTTCGGTTCGGGAAAGAAGACGCTAGGGCTGCAGCACTCATCCAGCCTGCAGTACCACCGCCGACTATGACTACCTTTTTGATTTGAGTATCTAGACGTTCCATAAAATATCCTAACTTTGTATGACTTTTACTAATTTTTACATTTATGTATAAACACTAAAAGGGGGCCTAAGCCCCCTCTAATACCTCAGTTAAGAGGGTTCTTAATACATTTTTAATACGAATTAAAAATTATATTTTACGCTAGCAACTGCACTACGACCACTAATCGAACGCATTCTTACGTATTCGTTAGTGAAAGGTTCTGGCGCACCTACTGCTGCGTTTTCACCTTCAGTTAAGCCAACTTCATCTGTTAAGTTATTAACATTGAATGAAACTGATAATGCTTCGTTGAAACGGTATGTAGCAAATACGTTAGTTGTTACATAACCAGGCATGACTAATACGTTTTCGTTACGTACGTATGAATCAGTTGTACCAACTACGTTTAAACCTACTGAGTAAGAATCTGTATCGTAAGAAGCGATACCTGAATATACCCAGTCCGCTTGACGTTGTGGAGTATTACCTATGAAATCAGGGAATAAATCATCCGCTGCGATTTCTGAATCCGTCCAAGTTACGTTACCGGAGAAATTAAAGTTATCTACTGAGTAGAATGCTTCAACTTCGATACCTGATGACTCGTAATCACGAAGTGACAATGGACCACCTGTTACACGGCTTTCACCAACAACTTCTTGAGTTTCTGCTGCAAAGTATACAGCATTGATATCCAGACCTTCGTAACGATATTTAACACCCATTTCTAGCATTTTAACTTGGTCTTCAATACGCTCGTCATTGATATCACCCACTCGGCGACCAAACGCTGAATCATCTGGGTTAACTACACGTGCTGGAGTAAATACTTGACCAATCAAACGCTCAGAGTTAGCTCTGTAACCGACCGAGTAACGTGCAAAAGCACTTAAATCTGTATCGATTAAGTAGTTTGCACCGAAAGAATATGAGAAATAATCATAATCGAAATCAACTGCAAATTCTGGCTCTGGGTTGTGTAACGATACAGACGTTTCAACACCTTCAATTACACCATTGTTATTCAAGTCGTAATCAGTAACACGGATAGAGTTAGCATCTAATGAACGAGAACCAGTAGTTCGGCCTTGGTCATAACGAATACCTGCATCTAATGTTAAATCACCAGAATAATATGTTGTGTTTAAGTAAACTGCATCAATTTTAGTATCTAGATTGAAACCGCCATTACAGCAATCGCCCCACTCAGCTGGACCGTAAGAAATTAGGCCACCGCTAGTTAATGTATCACCGTTTGCACTGTCAACAACATCAACATAAGCAGTATTACCGCCACCTTCAACAGAAGTTAAATACGTCGGCCAGCTTTGGAAGTTTTCAATAGATTGTTGTGAGTGATACCAACCAGTATGTAATTCTAGCTCTGCACCATCGGCTAAGCTAAACACTTTACTTAAATCTAAGTTGTTCATTAGATTACTTAAATCTTGCATCTCAGTGTTAAACGTGTGAATTACAGCTAAAGATGTAGACGGATCTAATACTTGACCCATTTGCGGACCCGTTGCATAGAAGTAATCGAAGTCAGTTCTGCCTTCAGTACCCGCTAATAAATTACCAACAAATGCACCGCGGTCATCTTGAGTACCTACTGATGCAGGGAATGGAACAACAAAGTCACCACTAGTTTGAGCCATTTTGAAACGGTTCTCTAATGCCCAGCCGTTACCAATGTCATCTAGACCAGCTTCAAAGCCGAACTGAACAACATCTGATTCCATACCGTTAGATAGACGTTTTTGAACAACATTGTTTTGCTCGTCCAAAACTGTGATCAAATCAGTGTGTACACTTTGTAATGTATCACTGTTTGCTGAGTAACCAGGAATTGAAGAATATGTTGGGTTAGCATTAGTACCGCTAACGAACATTGGCGTAGGCATGTACCCTACCGCATTATCTTTTAATACTTTAACTCGACCGCGCACATAACCGCCGTCAAATTCTTTAGTTAAGTTCGCTTTAATTTGGCCGCCTTTATTCACATCATAGCCAGCTTCTCGTACGCCTTCGCCTACTCTGTAGAAACCGCCAATGTGACCGTACCAACCGTTTTGCCAGTTATGACCAGCTTCGAAATCAAAACGTGTGCTGTCATACGTTACACCTTTAGTGATTGTCGCAGAACCGCCACCATCTTCACCCGTTTTGCTGATAAAGTTAATAACACCACCTGGTGAGTTACTTGCTAAGATAGATGCAGAACCACCACGGATTGCTTCAACACGGGCAATGTTAGCGTCAGCTCTTAAGAAGATATCGGCGTTAGCAAAAGAAATATCACCAAATTCTAAAACCGGAAGACCATCTTCCCAAAGTTGTAAAAATTTAGCACCACCAGATGCGATGGGTAAACCACGGATTGCGATATTTGCGTTTCCATCACCACCTGATGCTTCTGAACGAACACCAGGAATTTGGCGTAAAATTTCAGCTGTGGTACGTGATACTTCAAATACTGGGCTGTCAATATCAACACTTGAGATTGATACTGACGACTCTAGTGGATCGCTACTACCACCGGCTACAGCGGTAACGAAGATGCGTTCTACTTGCTTTTCTTTGGCTTGCGCTTGCTCTTGGTCCTGTGCGTTAGCAGACATTGCTAACATACCAGTACCAGCGATAATTGTTGAGATTACTGCTGATAATGTCTTCTTCTTAAATTGAAATCCATCATCTTGCTTTAGTGTGTGTTGCCCCATGTGGCCCCCTAAATATTATTTATTGACTCATCTTTTTTGACTATCGTTAGACATTTTACAAAATATTTACGGCTTTGCAACCTTTATAAGCAGAAATGTTGTAATAATGTTGTTGTTTTGTACCCCGGTGATGCACATTTTTTGTGCAAATATAGATACAGTAAGGGCTGGCGAGTTTTTGGTAATTTACGAAATACTTACAATTAAAAGTGCGATATTTTCTAAAAAATTGTGCTTTGTTATCTCTTTAAGTAAGATGCAATCACGTTCTTATATTCATATCTTGGGATAACAATATGCATAAAAACACCAAGCATTTGCTTACCGTAGTAGGTTTAGCAACTACGCTAGCTTTTAGCGCTCAGCATGCCAGTGCAGCGTTAAACAAAGACACAGACACCATGAACACGCCTGATTACAGTGAGTGGGATGTATTGAACCCACCTTATGCACGTGAAACGGTTAACATCGAAACCGATGAATTGACGTGGGCGAGTTTAGATATCTCTCCCGACGATAAAACGATTGTGTTCGATACCCTAGGTGATATTTTTACGGTGTCTGCGGACGGCGGTACAGCTACGCCACTGACCCAAGACTACGCGTGGAACATCCAACCTCAGTTTAGTCCCGATGGTCAGCACATTGCGTTTATCTCTGACCGCGATGGTTTATCTAACGTCTGGGTAATGAAAGCAGACGGCACAGAACTCCGCCAGGTAACGGATGAAAACAATAACCTCATTCATGCCCCAAGATGGACATCTGATGGTCAATATATCATGGTGACGAAAGGTATTATGTCTAGCCGCAGTATTCCTGCAGGTGAAATATGGATGTATCACATCTCTGGTGGCGATGGTTTACAGATCCAAAAGCGTAAAAACGGTAAAAAAGACCAAAAGAACATCTCGGACCCAGCATTTTCACCTGATGGTAAATATATTTACTTTACTCAAGACGTCACAAGCGGCTTTCGCTTTTCTTATAACCGAGACCCTTTAAAAGGCACATTTGCGATTACTCGTATGGATCGCGAAACGGGTGAGACTGAACGTTTCGTCTCGGGCATAGGTGGTGCGGTGGTACCGACTCCATCTCCAGATGGCAAACACTTAGCCTTTGTGCGTCGTATTCGAGAAAAAACAGCGTTATTTGTTAAAGACCTTGAGACAGGTTTAGAAGAACCGATTTTTACTGGCCTCGAACGCGACATGCAGGAAGGGTTTGGTACGGAAGGCTATTTTTCTTATTTTGACTGGACGTCTGATAGTCAACACATTGTGTTTTGGACGGGTGGTAAGTTGCATAAACTGAATGTTGCAGACCAATCATTACAAACATTAGATATTGCATTAAAGACTGAAGTACAACATGCCAAGGCTGCGCGTTCTTCCTATGATGTAGCCCCTGATACATTTGACGTTAAAATGATCCGTTGGGCCCAAAAATCGCCAGACGGTAAAAAAGCCTTATTCCAAGCTTTAGGAAAACTCTATGTTCGGGATCTCAAGTCTGGCAAAACTAAGCGTTTAACGAAACAAAACGAACACGATGAATACTACCCGCGTTTTTCCAATGACGGAAAATCTGTTGTTTATACGACGTGGGACGATCAAAAACTAGGTCATGTACGCCTAGCGTCTTTGCGCTCGGGTAAAAGCGAAATATTAACGCAAGCGGCGGGTCATTATATTGAGCCTGCCTTTTCACCCGATGGTTCTTTGGTAACCTACCGTAAATTTACCGGTGGATATTTACTTGATCCTAAGAACTCAACTGAACCAGGCATTTATGTCCTCAATGTCAAAAAGAAAACCAGCGAGCGCATCAGCCAATCAGGCATGCAGCCTCATTTTGCGGGTAGCAATGACCGCGTTTATTTTACTGCTTATGTATCCGGTACCCCATATACTGAAACAGAGTTAGTCAGTGTTAACTTAGCTGGCAAAGAACGTAGAGAGCATGCTTATGGTGCAGACAAAGTCAGTGAATACCGTTTGTCACATGACAAAAAATGGCTGGCCTTTGTTTATCAATACAACACTTACGTGATCCCCTTTGTCGAAAATGGTAAACGGATCAGTATCGGTCCAAAAATGTCTTCTCTTCCGGTCACACAGCTTTCAGCTAACGCAGGAGAATATCTCAACTGGGCCCCTGATAATGCGTCTTTAACATGGTCACACGGCCCTGCTGTTTATGAACAAGACCTAGCCGAAGCGTTTGCTTTTGTGGAAAATATGGATGATGCTGAAGCGGAAAACGCCGAACCCATCACTGAAGGGCTTAATCTAAGCTTTAGTGTGAATAGCAAAAAAGCAGAAGGCTATACTGCACTGGTAGGCGGTAATATTGTCACCATGCGTGATGCCGATAATAAACAAGAAGTGATTAGCAACGGTGTTGTACTGGTTAAGGATAATGTCATTGAGGCCGTGGGTCCTGCAGATGCTATCACGATCCCAGAGGGCGCATTTGTCTTGGATGTCACAGGCAAAACGATTGTGCCAGGATTAGTGGATGCCCATGCGCATGGTTCGCAAGGTCGCAATGAAATTATCCCAGAGCAAAACTGGATCCAGTTCTCTAATCTTGCCTTTGGTGTGACGACTATCCATGACCCTTCAAATGATACTACGGAAGTGTTTGCAGCCGCCGAATTACAACGTGCCGGTCAGCGTGTTGGCCCTCGTATTTATTCAACAGGGACTATTTTATATGGTGCCGAAGGTCTTGGTTACAAAGCGATTATTAATGACTATGAAGATGCATATTTTCATGTGAACCGCTTAAAGGAACAGGGGGCGATTTCGGTGAAATCGTATAACCAACCGCGTCGTGATCAACGTCAGTGGGTTCTTACAGCGGCGAAAGAACTGGGCATGATGGTCATGCCTGAAGGTGGTGGTAAGTTCCAACAGAATATGAGCATGATCGTGGATGGCCATACTGTACTAGAGCATTCGTTGCCAATAGCGCGTGGTTATGACGATGTATCCCAACTGTGGTCTGCTACGGATGTCGGTTATACCCCTACATTTGTTGTATCGTATGGTGGTTTGATGGGTGAAGAGTATTGGTATGATAGAACCAATGTATGGGAAAACGAGCGTTTACTGCGTTATACCCCACATACATTACTTGACCGTCGTTCAGTGCGTCGCCCGACAGCTCCAGATGAACAGTACAACCATTTTTCAGTGGCTGAATATGCAAAATCATTGCGCGACAAAGGTGTTCGTGTGCATATTGGTCCACACGGTCAACGTGAAGGTTTAGCAGCGCATTGGGAAATGTGGATGATGAATCAAGGTGGCTTTACTCCATGGGAAGCACTGCGGGGCGCAACTATCGATGGTGCGATTTCATTAGGTATGGATGCTCAAATCGGGAGTATTGAAGTCGGTAAAATTGCAGATATCGCGGTTATCGATGGTGATGTACTGAGCGACTTAAAGCGCAGTGAATATGTCACTCATACCATGATCAATGGGCGTTTATTTGCCTCTGAAAATATGACTGAACTCAATGGTGATTTCACAGCTAAACCATTCTTCTTTAAAGCAGCAAATGGCGCCTTTATGCCAGAAGCAACTGAGAAGGCTGTACACGAAAAAGCAGAACACTTCCATTGGAGTCATTAGTAGGTAATGACAAAGCCAAAATGACTTTGTCTTAATGACTCTGCAATAAATTTTTGTTTAGCATAACAGGCCCTAGTTTTTCATACTGGGGCTTTTTTTTGCAGTGATATGTGCAATGACTACAGTCTGATACACCAATGTTTAACGGCTTGTTCCGTTAAAAAACATTCGGCATTTTTTCCTTGTAACAGAGCCATGGTCGCTAATAAGCCTGCCTGTGTACAATTGTCTCCAGTCACGGTTACAGAGGCTGGCGCATCAATAATTGGCTGCCCTGTTTGAGGGTTTAATACATGCGAATAACGCACTCCATTTTTTAGTAAAAAACGGTTTGCATCACCACTCGTGGCAAGACCACCTTGGGCAATTTGGACTAGCACTTTAGTATCTTTTTGTGGGTTTGGATGGGTCACACCAACCTGCCAATATGCAGCATCACGCTTGGGTCTTGAAACGGCAATATCTCCACCAAAATTAACCAAAACCGATATTTCAGGTACCGTAGTTAAAGCAATATTGGCGCAGCTATCAACCGCATACTCTTTTCCAATGCCACCAAAATCTACAGCCATACCTACAGGGAGTTGTATATATTGTTGGTCAAAGTGAAGTTTGTCAAAACCCACGAGAGGTAATAACTTATCTATCTCGTTTTGATCTGCTAAACAATCTGAACCGTCGAAAGACCAAACTTTGCCCAAAATCCCAGACGTAATATCGAAATACCCTTCACTTAACTCATAACAAGTTTGCGCCAAGTTGAGTAACTGATATGTTTCTGCATCAATCGCAACAGCTGCTCCCTCAGCATGATTGATTTGATAAACAATATTATCTTTTCGGTATCTAGAATACTTGGCTTCGATTCTTAAACATTCAGCAGACAACTGTTCAATTATCTGACTCGCGACTAACTCGTCAGTTGTATCGACCAAAATTTCACAATCAGATGCCATCGCAAAAAAACGGCCAACAAAGTGACCATTTTTTTGCTGAATAATAAGTCTATCAGACATTAAAAAGAGTAATTAAACTGTAAAATCATAGCTTTTATACTAGGGTACAAGTCTTGTCTCTGCAATGCTTCAGGCTCAGTAAACCCAGCGTTTTCTGGATTCTGTTGATAATATTCTAAACGCACAGCCCAATCATGACCGTTAGCGCGTTTCTGTCCATACTTAATACCAACGGTATAAGCTGTCATTTCACCTAACCGGTAATCAGCACTAGCATATTCAGGTAACGCTTCATCCGCCATTAAAAATGGACGATAAAACTCTGCTGCACCTTGTTGATAATAACGTAAATGCGGTTGTATATAGCCACTTTCACCAACATTGAAACGTAACCTCGATTCAATAGTATGTGATTGAATATCCCAGTCGTCTTGCATATAACGATAGCTCACATCGGCAACGCCATTATCCATCGCATACTTGGTTTGCCAGAATACATTATGTTTAGTGCGAGAGTCCGGACGTTCTTCAAACACGATGTCTTGAGTGACGCCGCTGGTATCAACCACACTGAGTAATTTATAAGGGTCATTTAAATACCCATCCGCAATTGATAAACCGTAGTTTAATTGCATTACAGTTCGACGATTGATTACCTGTGTAACACCGACTAAAGCATCTACTGTGTTTTTATCTTCTGACTTTTCCCGCTCTCGGTACTGTGCAGCAAAAGCACTGTCGTAAAAATCATCTGAAATTTCTGAGTCACTTTCATCATCATCGTTATCATGATCGTATTCAGAATAAGGTCTAACAGGCATACTACTTAAACCCACAGGCTTACCGCCTACAGGGTCAATTTGGTCATACTGAAACGATGCTCCAACTGATAAAGTCGTATTTTTTTGATTAAAATCAAATGCCAAGTTGCCATTGAGTCCTACGGATAAATAATCATACTCTTTTGATAAGTGGACACCTGCGCCACCAGCCATATCTGAACCTAATGGCTGTGACCAGTTCGCATTTAATTGGACTCGGCTATCTCTGAATGTGTCATCAAGCGGAGTGGTATTCGCTGCTACTTGATAGCCTCCTTTACCAGATGGGCGAGAGAAAGTTTGCACTTCATTTTGTGCCACTGCACCGGTTGCAGACGCCCCTGTTAAACCATCATAGGTAATTTTGCCATTAAAAACATGGTCATCACCAAAGTCTTTTGTGGCACTTACTACACCTTCGACCAAACTCACCCGGTCCGTTTCACCGTAATATAAAATCGCAGTATCAAATTGCCAATCCTCGCTTGCAGTCGTCTCAGCTTGAGGCTGTGTCGAACCTAACAAAACACACGTGGCAGTTGCTAATTTCGCTGCAATATTGGTTTTTTTGCTTAATTGCATCCACAACCTCCACCGGCAAATCCACGACCACCAGATGTCGCTTCTTTACTGAAATAAATATGATCATCTAAAGATAAATCAACACCCTCTGCGTTGAGTGACATCTCTTCTTTCGCCAACAAGTCTCGCTCCCAAGGTTGCACACCTAAACTGGCACAACCCACAGCTTGACTGACCGCAATTGCAAGTAAAGCTAATCTCATCTTTTGTTTCATGTGTTCTCCTACATTAATTCTGTTGTTTGATATTATTCTGCAAGCAATGCACGTATCTGCGCTTCGTACCGCTCTTGTTTGGCTTTAAAAAAACCGGTGTGTGCAACACGTATAGCACCTGATTTATCAATCAAATAACTACTGGGCATACCTCTTAACTCATATGCTTCGGCTAGCGAACCACTAGAATTATATTCAATGTGAAATGCTGCTGGTTGCTCAGATAAAAACTGTTGTGCCAAATCAGGTTCTTGATCTAAATTAATAGCAATAATCACCAAATCTTGATCTGCATATTTACGATGCATTGCGTTCATCCATGGGAATGAACGACGGCAAGGCACACACCAAGAAGCCCAAAAATCGAGATAAACCACTTTGCCTCGTAAATCACTTAAAGACCGTATTTCTTTGGTATCTTGAAAGGCGGATGAAAGGGGAAAGTCTGGGGCGAGCTTAGTTTCAGTGCTCGCCAACAAAGTGCAGCTAAACAATAGTGAAGCAATTAATAAAAAGCGCATATCTATCCAATAAAATTGTTAATATACGCAATGTACAATATGAACCTTAAATTATACTTAAGGTAATATTCTTTTGTTCAAAAAGAAGAACTGGTAAAATATGGAGTCTATTTTCTAGGAGGAAATTTATGGATATACCAAAACCTGTATCAACAAAGATGATTTTTGTAAAACTGCTTATTTTAACCTTATCTATACTACTGATACCCTTATTTGCTATGTTTTTCAGTAATGATGTTTCGTGGTCACTAACAGACTTTTTAGTGATGGGTGCCTTGATTTATAGTACAGGTTGTCTCTATTTATGGATTCAATACAAGACCGTATTGCGTTACAAAAAATTACTACTTCTTTTCGTTCCAGTATTATTTATATTCTTGTGGGTTGAATTGGCAGTAGGCATTTTACACTAAAACTTATATTCCAAAGCAGCCCGTAAAGTGTGATCTTTACTCTCACCATTTAAACCTGTGATAAATGCGACTTCCCACTTCAAACGACGACGTGGTGAAAAGCGCGCCTCCCCCATTAAGCTTGGTCCTAGGCCCATAAAGTTTCGATCGGTATACAGCTCAAGGGCGGGCTGTATACTCGGTCTTAAGCGATAACGCCATTTCATTCGCAGCTCTGCTTCGGTATTGTTCTTTTGAACTCGGTCGCTGCCCCATAAATGTTTTACAATCAAATTGGTTGTGAGGCTAGTTTTACCCCATTGTTTTTCGTTTAATAAACCCACACTAACCTCCCACTCATCGCGTTTATGGGATTTCTCCACCTCAAACAACATACCCCAATCTACCCAATATTGTCCCTGTTCCGTCACCATCCAACGTAATTCTATCTCATAAGCATCTAGACCAAAATCACCATTGGGATCCCTCTCCCCCACTAAAAAAACCTCAGCAATAAGACTCTCACTTAGCGCATGCCCAAACGCAACACGTTGTAATAAATCATTACCCTCAGAATTTTGTCGAGACATAAAGCGCCACTCAACGTCTTTTTCAAAAGGTAACACATAAGGGTGATAAACCTTATCTACGACATCATCTGCATATGAATAAAGTGATAAAAACAACGTTAGTACTAACCCTAGCAATTGTTTCATAAGTGCTGACTCCCATTCCGATAACTATGGTTTGGTGCTTTTTGAGTGCTATTTGCAACAGTTCTATTTGATAACGCTATATATGTGATAACAAAGATACTTAAATAAACAATGATGTAAGGGCTGCTTAACGTACTCTTAAAACCTAAAAAAATAGTGAGTAATACACCTAATAATGAATCATCAGTCACTAATGAACCGAGTAAACGTATACTGTTATATTCAGGTAGGACATCTACCTGACCTAACAAATTTACAGATTGGCTCAATAAACCTGCACAGAAACAGGCGGTTAATAAGCGTGTCCAAACAGGAGGCAAATTTTCTAATACCAAATGCAGCAGAATATGGGTTGACCAAGCAATCATCAAGCCGACTAAGCTACCTAATATAATGGTGTAAAATATAGTGCCAGCTAGCCACTGCCCTTGCAGGTAAAAGACTAATTCTACTAAGGACCAAGTAAACCATGTTATGCCAATAAAAGAGATACACTGGTTGGGGTATTTTAAACTAAGGCCTGTTTTAGATGCGTATAGAAAAAAGACCCACCCTACTAGTAAACCCAAAATCTTACTTAGTTCGACTCCCAAACCAGTAAATGCAGTTGCTAAAACGGGGTAACTTATCAGTCCCAGTACTACACTAAAACATAAACTCAGTGGCACATAAAGTCGATTTGGAACGAGGGTATTATGCACTTGAACATAGTAAACACGCGCTAGGTATAAAGGTAACAAGGCATCTATAATTAGAACAATACTATCGACAAACATAAGCATTCTCCTGTACATTTACCTTACAATCTGCTTTTGTCTCATCAACAATCACCACCCCTTTGGCACGTGCAGGGTGAAACTCACCGCTAAACGAATAACGCCCCTCAGGTAATGGGCTTAAATAAATTCGGGTTACTTTCTGTGGAAAAAGGACTTTTTCTCTGTTGAGGCTAAAACTACTAAATTTTTCATGTACTGCATCATTGTTTTGAATATCTAAAATAACTTTAGTTTGCTTGGGTACTGCAATTTTACTCGGTTTAAAAAGATGATTTTCTAATACAATACGCACATAGACTTCTGTTGGAAGTCCTGAAGGTGATAATCCCGGAGCTGTTCTTACTGAAGCAGTTGTTTCTGCTGCTAAAGATACTGAAGCCGAGCATACCCAAAACACGGGCATACAGCAGAAAAAAAGGTAACTTTGGACTGATCTTAAGTACATATCACGTCATCTCTAAACCCGTGTTTTGAATGTCCTTTGGGAACCGAACGCTTACCTCCAAGCCTCCTAAATTACTTCTTTGTAAACGTAATTCACCACGATGAATTGCCACTATTTGCTGGATCAGAGCAAGTCCTAAACCAGCTCCGTCAGTATCTTGTACTTGCTGACTTCTAAAAAAGCGCTCCGTCAACTTTGCTATATCCTGATCATTTAAAAATGTACCAGAGTCAGCGACAATTAACTCTACATAACGCGCCTTGAAGAGAATACGAACTTCGATCTTAGCCTCTAACTGAGTATATTTATGGGCATTATTAAGTAAGTTGACTAATAAAAGTTCAAACAAATAAAGATTCGTGTGTAAGGTATTTGCCTGTAAGGAGTCAAAATGAAATTCGATATCCTGTTTTTTTGCCAAAAATTTAGGATACATATCACTAATAATGCCTTGCACTGTTGGCACAATTTTATACAAAGATAAAGTACCTTGGTACCACTGGGGGTGCGTCTTTGCCAGTAACAGCAATTGGTTGGTCACGTTAATCAATCGGTCAATATGTTTTCCCATTGGTGCTAATTCTGATTTAGCCTCAGGAAATTGTTGTATCGCATTTTGTACATTGATTTTCAACACTGATAGTGGCGTCCTGAGTTCATGCGCGACATTCCCACTAAATGTTTGCTCACGTGCATAACTCTCATGTAACTTGGTTAATAACTCATTAGTCGTGTTGACTACTGGTAGTAACTCTCTAAATGAGTGCTCTAACTGGATCGGCTTAAGCGCCTTAAAATCGATTAGCAGCAACTGTTCCTCTAATTCACGTAGTGGGCGAGTTGCAAATCGCACTGCAATTAACAGGGCTACAATACATAATGGAACACCAATAATGAACGGCATGATAGAGCGACTGATAAGCTCATCTGCATAAGCAAATCGTGTAATTGTGTTGAACCCTACAATGACTCGTTTACCCTTTTGATTAGTAGTATGGTAAATACGCCAACGCGTAAACCCGATATTCTGCTCACTAAAGCCAAGAGGAAATTCAGACGTTTTTTCACTTATAGGGAATGCACTAACAACATGCGCTTCATCTTGCCTTACTTCGTATAAAATCGAATTATCTAATTTATCAAGATCCGCTACTGCAGTAATCTCAACTGATAATAACAGGTTAGCAAGGGTGGTTAGCTCAGTATCATAGCGTTGAGCCGAATAAGACAGATTAGTTTGATAGGCTTGATAAGCCGCCATACTGATAACCAAGACCATAATCGCAGTAACCACTTTAGTTAAATAAGCGCGCAAAGTCTGTCTAGCGCTCACTGTAATTTCATCATACTTCATTGGATGCAGTAACCTACCCCACGAATAGTCGTAATAAAATTCGGCGGTAATTTTTTGCGCAAATTGTGAATATGAACTTCAATAGTATTACTTGCAATTTCATCACCCCATGCATAAAGCGCTGATTCTAAATGGCTTTTTGATAAAACATGTCCTATTCGTTCCAACAAAGCGCGCAGAATCATATACTCTTTTTTTGCTAAAATGACAGGCATTTCTGCAACAGTAACAACGAGTGTTTGTGTATTCAAAGTAACACTATCCTTAGAAATAATGGCGGTTTGAGCATTGCCTAGACGTCGTTCAATTACCCGAACCCTTGCCAGTAATTCATCTACGTCAAAAGGTTTCGCCAAGTAATCATCAGCCCCGGCATCCAAACCTTTTATTTTATCATCCACGTTATCTCTAGCTGTCAGTATCACAATCGGTAAGGTTATTTTATTGGCGCGAATGATTTTCAAAACGTCAAAGCCACACATATCAGGTAAACCTAAATCGAGTATCATCAGATCACAATCAGCATTTTTGGCGGCTAATACTGCGGCTTTTCCTTCTGTGACATGACTCACCGCATAATGCGCCAAGCGTAAGCTCGTTTGAATACCTTTAGCTAAAGCCAATTCATCTTCCACTAATAAAATATGCATTTTGGATCCAAAGCAAAAATAAATGTTCTAAATAAACACTATAATATCAGTATTGCCTTAAATGAAACTTAATTAATACTGAAGTAGAAGAAACAATTTGCTTTTCTAAAATTTTAGTTAATAATTAAGTACTTTCTTAATTGTTTAACTAAATTAGTCAATAACCATGAATCTCACACTCAAATCGGTCGCTCAAGAACTTGGCGTATCTACCGCAACTATCTCCAACGCGTTCAATAAACCCGACCAACTTTCTGTCAGAAAGAGAGAAGAAATCTTAGCCAAGTGTGAAGAATTAGGTTATTCCGGCCCGAATAAAGCAGCCCGCTCCTTACGCCGCGGCAAAACCGGTATTATTGCTGTGGTTTTGGTTGATTCTATTCAATATGTTGTATCTGACGCCATTGCATCAACCTTTGTCAAAGGAGCATCGCGTGTATTCGAAGAGCAAAATCAGCAATTGCTTTTAGTATCAGGCTCTTCTAATGATTTATCCAACGTCAACGATTTTGTAGACGGTTACCTATGCTATGGTTCCCCAACAAACGGTAACTTAGTCAATGCAATTAAAAAATCTTTTAAACCAGTAGTTACAGTAGATTTTAATTTAAGTAACTTTCCTAGCTTAAATATTGATAACGTTAGTGCAACTCATGCTTTAGCTAAACAAACCCTAAAACAAGGCGATCGGATTGCCGTTATTGGATTGCGTTTGATTGACTCTCCTGTGACATGCCGCGTCTATGATACTAAGATGTTTAAACCTGAAATTTCTATTACTCGTCGTCGTTTAACCGGTTATGAAGCAGCATTCGCTGAAGCAGATGTCATGTTTGATTATGATCATTTATGGAGTATCCCTGAAAACATTGAGATACACGCTATGCGAGCAGCTAAAGAAGTACTTACTATCAGCCCTAGACCTGACATCGTGTATTGTATGTCAGATTTGATTGCATTGTACTTTATTCGAGCGGCGAGAGATCAGGGGCTTCGCGTACCAGAAGATATTCGCGTAGTGGGTTTTGATGGGACCAAGGAAGGTCAGCGTTATCAGCCGAATCTAACAACGGTATTGCAAAATAGCGAGGATAAAGGGGTAAAAAGTGCCGAATTATTGCTTTCCGGCACAACTGAAAATATGGTTTTACCCCATGATATTATTTTTGGCGAGTCCTGCCCAAAAGCTAGTTAAGCCAATCAACTAGTGGGAATACGTCGTCGCCACTGACAATCGTTGCTTGTAAGTCAGCCAGTGCTATAGTCAAAGTGATAGTTTCACTACCTTGAGTCCATGCCATTGTATAACCGTCAGCATTGAGTGCTTGGCTATATTCCCCATCAAAACAGGCATTGCTATTGCGTAATTCGCACAATTTAAGCAAGGCTTGAACAACGGGTTTTTGTGCCGCTTCTTGAACTTGTTCAGGGTTTAAGTATGGACGATTAATATCTCTGCCAACGGCAGTTTTAGCCAATAAATCCATATCGTTTTCTAACGCTAATAAGCCACCATAGTAAACTTGTGGTGTTCCTGGCGCGAAGAACTGAATTGCACGTGCTAACAAATATTTATAATCATCAGAACCTAGTGCACTATAAAAAGAACAGTTCACTTGATATAAATCTACATTGGAAGCCGCAGCACCTGTTGCTTTGCGACTTTCACCGTCACAATTAGCATGTATTTGGTCAACTAGCGTATTGATCTGATCAGGCGTCAATAAGCCCGGCTGGTCACCTTCCGCACCGACATCAACGATACCAATACCGTCATGTGTATCTAGTACAGTGATACAGTTTTTAGGCGCCATTTCTAACCATGTGTACAAAGGTGCAAAGTCTTGGTTAATCAAGCTGTGAAGGACCAGAGGTGGTAATGCAAAATCATAAACCAAATCACAACGACGCGCGATTTCACATTGGATTTTGTGATATGAATGGATTTCAACCAAACATGTCATACCTAACTCATTGGCACGCTTAGATAGGTTTTGAATAAACTCAAATGTCTCTTCCATCATGAAGCAAGAAGTGCCTGCTTGTTTGATTGCGTAGCCAGCAGCATCCAAACGAATAAGTTTGATATTATTCTGTGCAAACGCTTGTAAGATGCGTTCTAGGTAATCTTTACCTTGCTGTGAGGTTACATCTACGTCGATTTGGTTAGACGTAAATGTTGTCCAAAAATCTTCAGTCTGTCCCGAATCACCGACGGAAAGAGTCGTGAATGGTGATGTAGGACGAGGGCGATAGATTTTGGCAATATCTTCTTCTGTAGCCCCATCAGGGAATACTTTGCCCTTAGTTAAGAATAAATCCCAAAACTCAGAGTCTTGGCCTTTCGCTAAAACATCTTTAAACGGATTTGATTGTGCTGACATGTGGTTCACAATCATGTCCGCCATTAAGTCATAATCTTGACCCAAAGCTTGAACATCATCCCAAGAGCCTAACCGATTGTCTAAAGCCGTGTGATCAATAGGATCAAAACCCGCATCTTCGCCGTCCATAGGGTAATAAAATGGTAATAAATGCACACCACCGAATGTATTTGGAAAATTATCTCTTAATACAGAATGCAATGCTTGGGTATCACTACCACCTAAGCGGTCAATGTATGTAATCAGTTGAACTTTGTTTGCGTAGGCCATAAGCACCTTCTTATTGTTAAAACTTATATCTTCTTAATCGATTAAGTATAGTCTTATGTTAAGAACCTGTAAACAAAAAAAAGCAGCCATTTTAAAGTGGCTGCTTTTTTTATCATTCAGTATGTTTTGCAAAAATTTAAGAGTATTACAGTACCAGAGCTCGAGAGCTTATTGCTCAATTATAAGTTACAAAGTTCCCATACTCTTTGGCTAGCTAAGACCTCTTTTATAGCAAGATTAAAGAATATAACGGCTTAGATCCTCGTTATCCACTAATAACTCTAAATGTTTATTCACGTAGTTTTTATCAACTGTGAGTTGCTCACCACTCTTTTCACTTGCTTCATAAGAAATACTTTCCATCAAACGTTCCATTACAGTATGTAAACGACGTGCACCGATGTTCTCAGTACGCTCATTCACTTGCCAAGCAGCCTCAGCAATGCGATTTATACCATCTTCAGTAAATGAAACACCGACCCCTTCAGTACCTAACAAAGCAATGTACTGCTCCGTCAATGATGCATTTGGCTCGGTTAAAATACGAGTAAAATCTTCAACGCTTAATGCACTTAACTCAACACGAATAGGTAAACGACCTTGCAACTCTGGGATCAAATCTGAAGGTTTACTCATCTGAAATGCACCTGATGCAATAAATAAAATGTGGTCGGTCTTAACCATACCATGCTTAGTCGATACCGTAGAGCCTTCAATAATCGGTAATAAGTCTCTTTGTACACCTTCGCGTGATACATCCGCACTAGACGTACCTTCCCGCTTACAAATCTTGTCAATTTCATCAATAAACACGATACCGTTTTGTTCAACAGCTTCAATCGCGTCTTGTTTCAAATCTTCTTTATTAACCATCTTAGCTGCTTCTTCATCGATAAGTAGCTTAAGAGCATCTTTAACAGAGAGTTTCTTTTTTTTCTTTTCGTTACTCGATAAGTTTTGGAACATGCCTTGTAATTGATTGGTCATTTCCTCCATACCTGGTGGTGCCATGATTTCAACACCGACTTGAGGCGCTGCAACATCAATTTCAATTTCCTTATCGTCTAACTTACCTTCGCGTAATTTTTTGCGAAAAGCCTGACGGGTCGACTTGTTATCAACCTCTTCTTTATCACCAAAAATGTTTTCAGGTGGCGGGATCAAAATATCCAAGATACGTTCTTCGGCAGCTTCCTCGGCACGGAACGTAACTTTTTTCATAGCCTGCTCTTTGACCATTTTCACTGCGATGTCAGTGAGATCACGGATGATCGTTTCAACTTCCTTACCGACATAGCCTACTTCGGTAAATTTCGTTGCTTCTACTTTCACAAAGGGAGCATTCGCTAGTTTAGCCAAACGACGAGCAATTTCAGTCTTGCCGACACCTGTGGGACCAATCATTAAAATGTTCTTAGGGCTTACTTCTTGACGTAATTCTACAGGCAGCTGCATACGACGCCAACGGTTACGCAACGCTATAGACACTGCTCTTTTTGCATCTTGCTGACCAATAATATGGCCATCTAATTCACTGACGATTTCTCTGGGTGTCATTTCCGACATAAATATATTCCTACTACAAAAAGTTAGTAATCTAAGGTTTCAACCGTTTGATTTTGATTGGTATAAACACAAATATCGCCAGCAATCGTTAATGCCTTAGTTGCGATTTCTTCTGCATTCAATTCCGTATTCGCCAATAATGCTGTAGCAGCAGCTTGTGCAAAAGGACCACCAGACCCAATCGCAATTAAATCTTGCTCAGGTTGAATAACATCACCATTTCCCGTAATCACTAACGATGCAGTATGATCAGCTACAGCTAATAAGGCTTCTAATTTACGTAACATACGATCGGTACGCCAATCTTTAGCAAGCTCTACAGCGGCCTTGGTCAAATGTCCTTGATGCATTTCTAGCTTTGCTTCAAATTTTTCGAACAGCGTAAAAGCATCTGCAGTGCCACCGGCAAAACCCGCCAATACTTTGTCATTATAGAGACGGCGTACTTTGCGTGCGTTACCTTTCATTACAGTGTTACCCAAAGATACTTGGCCATCACCTGCAATGACCACTTGGTCACCACGTCTTACCGATACAATCGTAGTCATAGAAAATCCTTATTAAATCTCGCCAATATGAATGGCATAATATGATTTATGTGGGGGAAGGTTTTAATTTTTCAAGAGGAAGATTATGAGTCAAAATTACAAATACTTTCTCAGGACAAGGTAGAGAGATTTCGTCAATTTATGGTTCATTGACAAAGCCCACGGCAAATAAAATCGATTACCCCGGATATACCATGCAAATTGACACGTTATTTATACAACTAAGAAATACTGCTTAAAATCTAAATGAGACCAGTGCCTAACTTATAAATTCCACAACCATATTTGGCAGCTGTTTATATTCGTTCTTTGTAGCGTATGACGGTCTTTCTCAGCTCGACGCTTACTCGTATATGGACCTAGCACAACACGATACCAACCATTTTGAGAACCACGAATTTGAGGCTCTAAGCCAACAAAGGCCATTTTGGCTCGCATTTCATCAGCTTGACCATAGGCACGAAACGAACCACATTGCATTAAATAACGTTTATCCGATTCAATAGCTTCAACATCCACTTTAACCTCATAACCGGGTAGTTCTGCAAAAAACTTGAACTCCTCTTCGGGTAGTTCAGGTAAGGGGTCTTTTGCATCGATACTTGACTCGATAACCTCGTGCGTTGGTAAAGTTTCTTCGGCCGTTACTTCTTGAGTTTGTTGTACTGATACATCTTCTATTGTGCCTAACCAATAAATACCCACACCAAATGCAATCAAGACACATATGGCTAAAGTTACTTTAAACTTAGCGACTGTAGAGGTCGGTGCGGGTTGCTGTTTTGCTGATGCTTTTTTTCGAGAAGCAGGTTTGCGTTTGACGTAATCTTTTTGAGCCATGGGAAATACTAATTAAGGAAACCAGTGCCATTGTATGCCGTTAACTAGCTAAAATCTATGTTATCCACATCGATTGACCACCTAATACGCAATTCATTTGCTTTGGCCTCACATTCGGGCATCAACATACCTAATACTTGCTGTAAATACGAACGGCTGGTCGATTGCAAAACAATACAGTAACGGTAACGACTTTGTCTTTTTTCTATCAAACAAGGCAGCGGACCTGCAACATTAAGATGTTGCATATGACCAACGAAACCGAGCATCGTTTGTAAAAAGGTCATGATCTTGCGGATATCTTGATCTTCTGCTCGTAACAGTGCTTGAAAACTATATGGCGGTTGCTGCAACGCTTTGCGTTCGTGTAGGGCAAATTCTGCAAAATGCTGATAACCATTGTTGATCAAATCTTGGAGCAACGGATGTCCGGGCTGTGCCGTTTGCAAATAAGTAACACCCGGTTTTTCAGCGCGCCCTGCTCGACCTGAAATCTGTGTAACCAACTGAGCTAATTTTTCTGGAGCTCGAAAATCAGCACTGAATAATGCACCGTCCACATCTAAAATAATGACACAAGTCACATGGGCGAAATGATGGCCTTTGGCTAATATTTGCGTACCGACCAAAATTTGATGTTCTAAATTATTTATCGCGTCCAATGTTTTGGCTAAGGTTTCTTTGCCCCGCATTGAATCAGAATCAATTCTCACCGTCGAATAATCAGGAAATAATTGGGTGAGGCCAGCCGTTAATTGTTCGGTACCGATGCCCTCAGTCAAAATATCTCGGCCGCCACACACGCTGCATTGCCTCGGCATAGGTTGCGTATGCAGACACTGATGACACTGGACACTGCGATTAAATTGATGATAAGTGTACGCTTTGTCACATGCTTGACAAGTATGCACATCACCACAACTTTGACACACAACAGCAGGGGCAAACCCCCGTCGATTCATAAATACGAGTACTTGGTTGCCTTGTTGCAGATGCTCTTTCATCAAGGTCAACGCTTCGGTAGTTAAGCCATATTCAACGTGTTGTTGAGTAATATTGATCAATGCTTGTTGGGCCATTGCTGCTACACCAGCCCGATTAGGTAAGAGATAATGCTGATAACGTTCTTGTTTGGCGTTGTACAAAGATTCTAAAGATGGCGTTGCTGTGCCAAGTAAGACTGGAATGGATAACTTTTTACCCAACATAATCGCTAGATCACGGGCGTGGTAACGCAACCCATCCTGTTGTTTAAAAGAATCATCATGCTCCTCATCAATGATAATCATGCCCAAGTGCGCAAATGGGGTGAAAATCGCCGAGCGTGTGCCAATAACCAACCCAAGTTCATTGTGTCTCGCTTTTTGCCACACCTGCATTCGCTCATTATCATTCAAACCGGAGTGTAACACCCCAACCTCAATGCCAAAGCGCTTTGCAAAACGCGCTACGGTTTGTGGCGTGAGTCCAATCTCTGGGACTAGTATCAGAACTTGCTGACCTCGAGCCAACACTTTTTCGATAACCTGTAAGTAGACTTCTGTTTTGCCACTACCAGTGACCCCTTCAATTAAGGCACAAAAGAATTCATTTAACTGACTACTGATCCCCGTAATCGCAATTGATTGTTCAACATTCGGGGTGAGATGCTGGGCTTTATTTGCCAAAAAAGAGTTTAGCCAAGCCCCTTGGTGTATTACTCCTGGCTGTTTTTGTAATAACTCTTTTTCGAGTAATGCTTTTACACTCGCAGTACTCGTGAGTTTATTAGCTGCACTTAAAGTCAAATGCAGACCAGAGGACAATACCTTATGCAGCTTTTCTAATGCAGCATATTGCTTTTTGGCCTTTTTTTGTAAGCCCATGACAGCGACATGAGTTGCCGCATCGGTGAAAGGTCTATCCGCAATACTCTGATGTAAGACAATTTCGTCTGGCTTTGCATATTGACTTGTTGCGCCTTTACGCAAAACAGCAGGTAATGCCGTATGCATAACCTCTCCCAAAGGTGCTTGGTAGTATTGTGCCAACCAACCCAATAACGTCAGCCAATGCTCGTTGAACACAGGATCACTATCTATTATCTCTTTAACGGCAGCTAATTTGGGGAGAATTGTGGGTTCAATATCCGCTTCGCTTACCTGTTTGCACACTAAACCAACCAATTCACGATTTGCAAATTTCACCAATACCCGACAGCCCGCTGCAATAGGTTGCTCAGAGATATAATGAAAGGTACGGCGCAAAGGTACTGGTACAGCGACTTCAATGAAATGCATTCAGCGGTTTTTCCACGATAAAGAAAGGGTAATACTTGCACAATCAGTTGTTTTACTTTAATATGCGCCTCCCTTAACAGCAAGTCGAATGTTCGATTTGTATAAAAATTTAATTGCGTATGGTGTGCAACTCCGGGTTGTATAGCGATACGGCCTTAGCTTAGAGGTAAACCATGAAAACAGGTATCCACCCAACTTACGAAGAAATTACTGCAACTTGTTCATGCGGTAACGTAATGAAAGTACGTTCTACAGTAGGTAAAGACTTAAACTTGGACGTATGTTCATCTTGTCACCCTTTCTACACTGGTAAGCAACGTAACGTTGATACTGGTGGTCGTGTAGATCGCTTCAACAAGCGTTTCAGCGCGTTAAGCAAAAAATAATCATTGCTTAATTACTGATTCAAAAAAAGCGCCTTTTTAGGCGCTTTTTTTATGCCCATAACACTTATGTATGACATAAACACAGGTGTTGAATCTAAATTAGTATGTTACATTGACAATATAACAATAAAAATAAAATCGACATCAAAACAGGACACCTAACCCTACATTTAAGGATTACCCATTATCATGTCTGATTTTCGTCAACAAGCACTAGACTACCATGCCTTTCCCAAGCCAGGGAAAATCAGTGTCGAAATGACTACTCCTGCAGAATCTGTAAAAGATTTAGCATTAGCTTACAGCCCAGGTGTCGCTGAACCGGTCAGAGAAATTGCCGATGATGCCAACAACGCTTATAAATATACAGCCAAAGGTAATCTAGTTGCTGTTATCTCAAATGGTACAGCTATTCTCGGTTTAGGGAATTTAGGGCCGCTGGCATCAAAACCCGTAATGGAAGGTAAAGCACTCCTCTTTAAACGTTTTGCTGGCATCGATTCAATTGATATTGAAGTCACTCATCGCACTACCGAAGAATTTATTAATACTGTCGCCAATATCGCAGATACTTTTGGTGGCATTAATTTAGAAGATATTAAAGCTCCTGAATGTTTCGAAATAGAACAAGAATTACAAAAACGCTGTAGTATTCCAATTTTTCATGATGACCAACACGGTACAGCTATAGTGACCGCAGCGGGAATGTTGAATGCGCTAGAAATTCAAGGTAAAGACATAGCTAATGTGACTATTGTATGTATGGGTGCCGGTGCAGCAGCCATCGCTTGTATGGAGTTACTTATCAAGTGTGGTGCTCAACGTGAAAAAATTTATATGCTTGACCGCAATGGTGTCATTCATACCCGTCGCGAAAACCTACCTGTCCATAAATTGGCTTTTGCCAATAACACGGATAAACGCACGCTTGAAGATGTTATGGATGGTGCAGATGTATTTGTTGGTGTATCCGGTCCAGACGTATTACCTCCAGAAACACTTACAATGATGGCACCAAATCCTGTTGTGTTTGCTTGTTCAAACCCTGACCCAGAAATTAAACCTGAACTCGCCATGGCGACCCGTGACGATTTGATTATGGCTACAGGTCGATCAGACTACCCGAATCAGGTTAATAACGTACTTTGCTTCCCATTTATCTTTAGAGGGGCATTAGATGTTAGAGCTACCGCGATAAATGATGCAATGAAGGTCGCCGCGGTAGAAGCGATCAGAGCGATTTCGAAAGAAGAAGTACCAGAAGAAGTACTTGTCGCAAGCCAATCTAAAGCATTGTGTTTTGGGCGAGATTACATTATACCTAAGCCAATGGACCCGCGTTTATGCTCACGCATTGCAAAAGCTGTAGGCCAAGCTGCGATCGATTCTGGTGTTGCCCAGCTCGAGTCCTTACCGACTAATCTTCTGTACTAATTTGCGAGTTTGCTAATTCTACATCCAAGCCCATTGCTTCCATCAAAGCACGGGCTTCGGCTGGTACTCGATTTGGGTTATCTTTACGTAGGTCATTATCATCTGGTAAGGGTTGCCCTGTAAATGCGTGTAAAAACGCCTCACATAAAAGCTCTGAATTGGTGGCATGACGCAAGTTATTGACCTGACGACGCGTGCGTTCATCAGTGAGGATCTGCAGCACATTCATAGGTATAGAAACTGTTACTTTCTTAACTTGTTCGCTTTTCTTACCGTGTTCTGCATAGGGGTGTATATATTTACCATTCCACTGTGTCATTATTATTCTGCCTTCTGTTATGACTTATGCGAATTATGCATAGGGTTTTGGTCTTAAGCTTAATCAATAGATCTTGACGCTTTCGAAATATTCTCGTAGTTTAGACGTCTAAACGTCTATTGTATACTTTTTTCTGGAGCGCAAATATGGTTTCACTAGCCCAAGGTGTGGATTCCCTAAACCAAAGTTTGTCTGAATTACGCGATATCGAAGTTTCTTTTGAGTTTTTTCCACCTAGCAATGAAAAGATGGAAAACATGTTATGGAAGTCGGTTGAACGACTAGCTCCATTAAAACCAAATTATATGTCCGTCACGTATGGAGCAAACTCTGGTGAGCGTGACAAAACTCATAATGTTGTAAAACGCATCCAAAACGACATCGGAATTCCCGCGGTTCCGCATCTTACGTGTGTAGATGCACAACCGAATGAGCTACGCCAAATCGCTAAAGAATATTGGGATAATGGTATTCGTCGCATTGTAGCTTTGCGTGGTGATCTACCACCTGGGATGGACAAGCCTGATATGTATGCTAGTGACTTAGTGACTTTGCTAAAAGATGTAGCCGATTTTGATATCTCTGTGGCAGCATATCCTGAAAAGCATCCTGAAGCACCTAATGAGCAATTTGATCTTTTGAACTTAAAACGCAAAGCAGAAGCCGGCGCCAATGAAGCAATCACGCAGTTCTTTTTTGATACAACACACTACCTACGTTTTCGCGATCGAGCTGCTGCTGCAGGAATTGATATTGATATTGTACCAGGAATTTTACCGGTTACTAATTATCAAACTTTGGTGAAGTTTGCTGGATTTACCAATGTTCATGTGCCTAACTGGCTCCATAAAATGTATGACGGGCTGGACGCTGCAGACCAAACTACACGAAACTTATTAGCCGCTAATATTGCAATGGACCAAGTAAAAGTATTAGCGCGCGAAGGGGTTAAACACTTCCACTTTTATACCTTAAATCGCAGTGAGTTAAGCTACGCCATTTGTCATATGCTAGGTGCTCGACCGAGTATTTAATCCTGAGACAACACAAAACATGTGCTATGTTTAGCTTTATAGTTATCGACCGATAAAGCCTATTAAGACTTATTTTTAGGCTTTCTTTCAAATAAACGTATAAGGTACTTCATGCAAGCACATGGATTTCAACGCGTATTCGCTTTTTTCAGTTCAGTTACTTTATCGCATTTACAAACCCTTATTCGGTATTTTGTAAAACGCTGTGCGCACGACAAAATCACAATATCTGCAGGACATTTAGCCTATGTCTCTTTACTCTCACTTGTCCCTTTTATTATGGTGTTTTTTACCATCATGTCGGCATTCCCCGCATTTGAAAGTGTGCGTACAGTAGTCGAGGATTTCATTTTTAATAACTTTGTCCCCACTTCTGGGAACGTCGTCCAAGAATATGTTTCTGAATTTGTTGGCAACGCCTCAAGTATGGGCGCGGTTGGTATATTATCGTTGCTCGTCGTTGCGCTCCTCCTAATTTCCAACATTGATAAAACACTGAATCGGATTTGGCGAATTGAAGAAAAACGTCCAGCGATGTTCACTTTTGCGATTTACTGGATGGTGATCACATTAGGTCCGATATTAATGGGTTCGAGCGTCGTGGTGAGTTCTTACTTAATTAGCCTGGCCACTTTTGCGGATACTTACACTCCAGGGTTTAGCACTTTTTTATTAAAACTAGTACCAAGTTTGCTGTCAATTTTTGCTTTCTTGATTTTGTATATGCTGGTTCCAAACGAGCGCGTTAAGTTCAAACATGCAATATCAGGAGCGATTCTGGCCACTATTTTATTTGAATTTTCCAAAAAGGGGTTCGCTTTGTATGTTGCGAACTTCCCTTCTTACGAATTGATATACGGTGCTTTAGCGGTCATTCCTATTCTGTTTGTTTGGGTCTACCTTTCTTGGATAGTCGTACTACTTGGCGCCGAGTTTACGTGTTCTGTGAGAGAGGCTTGGCTAGAAAAGCCAGGTTCGTCCCCTGTATCGACTGAATAAAGAATACGTCGATTAACTTGGTAGCTTAGGCAAATAGGATGCCTAAGCACATAACCAGCTATTCATACGGGGTAAACTTTGCAGCATCGATAATAGACCAGAGATGAAAAATCGCACCCACTGGCCATAAAATAAACAATATGACGGTAGCCGTTAATCCATAACAAATTGCCGTGACTAAAAAAAACATCAACGCTTTGCCGATTCGACCTTGTACTAACTGGCCTAAGCCAGGTATGAAGATATTACAAATTGCTGCAATAACATTACCACCAGATCCTTGATTAGACATAATTTATCCTTTTATCAGATTATAGTTGAAATTAATCAGTATTTGATAGATAACCTAGACTATAACTCAAAGAAAAACAACTAGATGCCACAACTTTATACGACTATTAATCCTTACCGCCATTTTATGCTTCCGGTGACTCATGGACATGAAATCTATGTGGAAGAAACAGGTAATCCTGACGGGATCCCGATTCTATTTATTCACGGCGGTCCTGGCGCAGGTTTAAGTACTGACTATTCCAAACTCTTTGATACTGATGTGTACCGTATTATTGGTTTTGAACAACGAGGCTGTGGTCGTTCTACTCCTTTTGCCTCGCTGGAACATAATACTACCCAAGATTTATTAAACGACATCACTGCTTTGCGTGAATATTTGAATATCAATAAATGGATATTATTTGGTGGTAGCTGGGGCTCTACCTTAGCTTTATTAACAGCAATTGAAGCGCCAGAACATACTTTGGGTCTGATTTTACGTGGCGTATTCTTGGGTAGAGAGGAAGATATTCATTGGTATATCCATCCCAAGGGCGGTGCCGGACAATTATATCCTGAATATTATGAGGCTTTTGTACAAGATGTCGGTTACTTGGAAACAACTCAAGAGATCTGTGATGCCTTTTTTTCCCTGTTTAACCAAAAAAACAAGTTTGCTAAAGCTAATGCACTACGCGCTTGGTATGGCTGGGAGGAACGAATTTCTCGTATTCAACATCCTTATGGTGATCCTTTATATAATTATGACCTTCATCAGGTAGCAAGTTTAGCCATATTAGAATGTCACTATTTGAAAAATACTTGTTTTATCCCTGACAATTATATTTTGGACAAGATTCATATGATTAACCATATTCCAGGTATGATTGTACATGGTCGTTACGATATGATCTGTAGACTTGAATCATCTTACTCCTTGCAGCAAAGTTGGCCAAACAGTCAACTCAATATTATCCCTGATGCAGGACATAGTACTTCTGAGCCAGGAATAGCCTTTGCCCTGAAGCAAGCAACTGATACTATGCATAAAATTATTGATTCCAATTATTTATAAACAGGTTTTCCATGATTGCTCTAGTACAACGGGTTTCTTCAGCTAATGTTTCGGTTGCCGGCTCACGCATAGGTGAGATTCATCAAGGCATGTTAGTGCTACTCGGTATTGAGGCAAATGATACATCAGATACCGTTCGTAAAATGAGCGCTAAATTACTTAAATTTAGAATGTTTAATGATGAGCAAGGAAAAATGAACCTTAATATCCAACAATCTTGCGGTGATATTCTAGTTGTTTCACAATTTACCTTGGTCGCTGACACCCGAAAAGGTAACCGCCCAGGCTTTTCAAAAGGTGCGTCACCGGCATTAGGTGAGGAACTTTACAATACGTTTGTTGCCGAACTAAACAATTCATGTACTAACAAGGTACAAACAGGACAATTTGGTGCAGATATGCAGGTGAGTTTAGTTAACGATGGTCCTGTCACTTTTTCATTGCAAATTTAAGAGGTTCTTTTGTATAAAATTATAACGCCTAAAACCGAAGAACAATTGCAACAATACTATAACTTTCGTTGGCAAATCTTACGCGAACCCTTTAATTATCCTAAAGGTTCTGAGAAAGATGAATACGAAAATGTTGCTGAACACCGTATGGTGTTGAATAACAACAATGAAATTATCGCTATAGGTCGTTGTCATTTCAATACTGCAGAAGAAGTTCAAATAAGGCATATAGCGGTAAGTTTTACCGCACAAGGCAAAGGTATGGGTAGAGTCATTTTATCTGCTCTGGAGAACTTTGCGATAGAAAATGGAGCAATTAGAGCTGTGACCAACAGCTTAGAATCTTCAGAACACTTTTTCAAAAGTTGCGGCTATGAAGTCGCAGATGAAGCTGCCCAGGATCTGATGCGTCTAAAACGCTTACAGATGGTCAAAAAACTTGACGCTAATCGACATGTTTTGGTACATCCTGAATGGTGCCAAACCCTACAGGAAACTTGGCAAACCACTATTCCCATTTCAGACCAAATGGGGATCAAAATTTACCAATACTCTGGTGATACATTTGAAGTACGCGCCTCATTGAACAAAAATATCAACTTACACGGTACTATGTTCGCAGGTAGTATTTTCTCTTTAGCAACGTTAACTGGCTGGGGAATGATTTATCTCCAACTCCGTGAACAAGGTCTTACTGGCGATATTGTATTAGGGGATAGTAATATCCACTACCACAAACCAATCACCGCACAACCTCGCGCAATTGCAGAACTTAAACATTATACAGCACAATATAAAACGCTTAATTCAGGTGAAAAGATGCAGGTGAAGTTGATTGTTAAAATTATGGATGGCACTCAGGCCGTCGCTGAGTTTACAGGGGTATATTGGGTTTTGAATCCCAAGCACACCGAAAGTACATAAATTTACCAAAAAAAAAGGCTTTATCCATAGTAGACAAAGCCTTTCATATTCCGTTACAAAAAATGCAAGCTGGGTCTTACACCATCGCAGCTTGTATCTTTTTCATTGCATTTTTCTCAATTTGTCTAACTCGCTCAGCAGATACTTCATACTTATTGGCTAAATCTTGGAGGGTCATTTTATTATCATTTAACCAACGTGTTTCAATGATGTGCTGACTTCTCTCATCCAAAGTTTTAATCGCTGCATACAAACGCTTAGCAGCATTATCATCAAAGTCTTTGTTGATAACTGCAGCCTCAACATTCTCTGACTTATCTTCTAAGTACTGTGCTGGTGCATAGTTAGGATTATCATCGTTGTCATCTGCAGAGAGATCAAAAGCAGCATCCTGAGAGCCCATACGAGCTTCCATCTGCAATACTTCTTTTTCACTGACCCCTAACTCTTCGGCAACTTTTTGTACCTCAGCATGAGTAAACCAACCTAAGCGCTTTTTAGATTTACGAAGATTAAAGAATAATTTACGCTGTGCTTTGGTCGTGGCAACTTTCACAATGCGCCAATTCTTTAATACAAATTCATGGATCTCCGCTTTGATCCAATGCACAGCAAAGGATACGAGACGAACACCAACTTCTGGGTTAAAGCGTTTGACCGCTTTCATCAAGCCAATATTACCTTCTTGAATGAGATCAGCTTGTGGTAGGCCGTAGCCTGCATAAGATTTAGCAATATGCACAACAAAACGCAGATGAGACATGACTAGCTCACGAGCAGCTTCTACATCACCTTCTTGATAAAGGCGCTCAGCTAGTGACTTCTCTTGCTCTGCTGAAAGCATTGGAATCGAAGAAATAGATTGTACGTAGCTTTCAATGCTTCCGCTTTGCGGCAAACTTAATGCTAGTTGCATTGACTGTGTCATTAAAAAACCTCGTAAAATTCAAAAATATTCAATTTTAAATAAAGACATTATATTTTACTTAAAAAAATGTGTTGCTGACAAGTAATAATCGACTCAGCACGTTATTAACTCACACAATAACATAGACTAGCATAAATACTAATAGTTCAAGTTAATATAATGTTAATTTTTTTGATATCAAGCTCTCGATACTGCAATAATGTCGACTAAAAGCTATAAACAAAAAAATATATATAGTTTCTACTACTTCTAGGCTACTTTGGCTCAATTTCTTTGATATGTTTTTGTACTGAAATAATCGAACCCAATAAACCTAAAATAATAGACAACAATAAGATAATGCCTAACGCAGCAGTATCTAAACCAGTTAGGGTAAATTGGGTTTGATATAAATTGGCCAAATTAGCAATACCCGATTGCAACCACCATAACAAAAAAGCAATGAAAATCCAGGCTAATACCCCACCTAGCAAGCCGTACCACATCCCAGTATATAAAAATGGGAAGCGAATAAAATTATCAGTCGCACCGACTAATTTCATAATAATAATTTCTTCGCGTTGACTGAGTATATTCAATCGTATCGTATTACCTATAATTAGCACAACAGAAACACACAACAAAATAGCGACAATCCAAACGACGTCTCTAGCAATACTTACCGTGGCATACAAACGCTCTAGCCACTCTATATCTAACTTACCAAAATCCACATGAATTTGACGTTCAAGCTTTTTAACTAAAGTTCGAGCTGCAGCAGGTTTTACGTAATTTGCTTTGGGTGTCACTAAAATAACGTGTGGTAACGGGTTTTTATCGAGATATGCCAGCGAATTGGTTAAACCAGAGGCTTGTTCAAATTCCACAAGAGCTACGTCTGCAGTGACTAATTCAGCGGCATCAACCTCACTAAATAATGATACAGCTAAGCGTAATTGCTTAGCTTGGTCCACGCTAGTGTTAGGTTTTAGATAAAGTGAAATTTCTCCGGCTTGTTCCCAACCAGCCGTTACTTGCTCAGTATTTTTGACTAATAAATACAATGTACTGGGCAAAGTAATTGAAAGCCCTAAAACAGCAATTGTCATCAGTGACGCCAAAGGTTGTCGCCATAACTCTCCCAAACTCGCTAATAGCTGGCGAATATGATTGAGTATTGTCATAATTATTTTTTGTATCATCCCTACTTTATATTCGGTGACTGCCGTTTTTCGACCCGCAAATAATAAGCTCATTAACGATACCTCGGCGCATCACTACCAGCACTAAAGCCAGAAGGCAATTTTGTATTTGTTTCATTGAGTAACGCGTCTTCTTGTAAACCGTCTTCAATTAAGCGACCGTTTTTAATCGTTAAATTTCGGTATTTCATTCGTGCGATTAAGCCTAAGTCATGAGTTGCAATAAACACGCTTATTCCAGATTGATTAAGTGCCTCAAACAAACGCATGATTTCCATCGATAGTTTTGGATCTAAGTTACCTGTTGGCTCGTCTGCCAGTAACAAAGGGGGGCGATTAACAATAGCACGCGCAATACCTACCCGTTGCTGCTGACCACCAGATAAGGCCATTGGTGCATTTTGTGCGCGACTTAATAGGCCAACCAAATCTAATGCTGCATGGACTCTTTTCGTGATTTGCTTTCGTGAATATCCTTCAATGACCAGAGGTAAGGCTACGTTATCAAATACCGTTCTATCCATAAGCAGTTGGTGAGATTGGAAAATCATACCAATATCACGACGGATATAAGGGATGTCTTTACGTGATAATTGCCCGAGATCATGACCATTGATCAGCACCCGACCCACACTAGGTCGTTCCATCAAGCTGATCAACTTAAGAATGGTCGACTTACCCGCACCAGAATGCCCCGTTAAAAAAGCCATTTCCCCTTTCTCTATATGGAAATTGACCTTTTGTAAGGCGAGTTGACCGCCGGGGTAAGTTTTACTGACATCATCAAATTTAATCATAAAGGCAACTTAAGTTAGTCTACTCGTCACGTATTTAGGCGTCATCTTCTTGAGTAAACAACGCAGAAATGAATTCAGTACTATCAAAGGGACGTAAATCATCTATTCCTTCGCCAACGCCAATAAAGCGGATCGGGATCTGTAATTCTGCTGCAATTGGAAAAATAACGCCACCTTTTGCTGTACCGTCCAACTTACTCAAAGTAATACCTGTGATACCAACTGCTTCATTAAATAATTTAGCCTGAGAAATAGCATTCTGGCCAGTACCAGCATCCAGAGTTAGCATAACTTCATGTGGGGCATCCGGGTTGACTTTTTTCATCACTCGAACCACTTTTTCTAATTCAGCCATTAGGTGGTCTTTATTTTGTAAACGCCCTGCTGTGTCAGCAATTAAGATGTCGATATCCTTGGCTGCTGCTGATTGTAAAGCATCAAATAAAACAGAGGCACTATCGGCACCGGTATGCTGGGCAACAACGGGAATATCATTGCGCTCTCCCCAGACCTGAAGCTGCTCAACCGCTGCCGCTCGGAAGGTATCTCCAGCAGCTAACATAACTTTTTTACCCTCAGCTTGGAACTGTTTAGCCATTTTACCAATGGTAGTTGTCTTGCCCACACCATTGACACCCACCATTAATATTACAAATGGACCATCACATTTTTCTACATCTAAAGGTGCTTGCACCTCGTCGAGTAAACTTGACATATATTTTTTCAGTTCATCATACAAGGCATCTGCTTCGCGCAAAGTCGATTTATCCGCGGTTTTAGTGAGGTGTGTAATGATATCTTGTGTAGTTTTCATTCCCACATCGGCTACCAATAACTGTGTTTCAAGGTCTTCATACAGATCTTCGTCGATCTTACGGCCTCGGAACAAGTTGACAAAACCACTACCAATATTCTGTTTCGTACGTGATAAACGAGAAGCCAATGAAGCAAAAAAACCTGGGGCTTGTTTAACCTCTGTAGGTATCTCATCAGTTGTGCTGGTTGGTGAATCTATGGGTTCTGCAACAGGTAACTCTTGGATAGGAGGAAGATTTTCAGATTCAACGACGGCTTTTTCATTCGTAAGACTCTCTTCTACCTCAACCTCGATCTTTTCACTCGCAAGACTCTCTTCTACCTCAACCTCGATCTTTTCACTCGCAGGACTTTCTTCTACCCCAACCTCGACTTCTTCACTAGCTGAGCTATCTTGAGGCTCAGCCGCTACTTTTTCCGTCTCGATAGG
>Ga0209955_1000046_pt1 | contig 50107 bp, 69 predicted proteins | sample SalPonA_A_H2O_MG_FD_185716 | JGI IMG/M metagenome (GOLD analysis project Ga0209955, IMG submission 185716) | Water microbial communities from South San Francisco under conditions of wetland restoration - Salt Pond MetaG R2A_A_H2O_MG (SPAdes)... | ecosystem: Environmental > Aquatic > Non-marine... | reverse complement strand
TGTATTTATAACCTTTAATCAAAACATTTTCTCCTTTCTCAAAATATATTATATATTATACCATATTTTTAATATATTGAAACCAAAAAAGTTGAATTATTTCAAGATTATTGACAATTCATCACCTTCCTAAAGGAAGGTGTTTTCTTGTTTGTTATTGATAAAAATAAATTATTCCACCATACATTAAAACTCCTAATGGATATGAAAATGCAACTTTTAAATCTGTATCACTTGGAAGCATTGTTTTAAAAAAAGTTATTCCCAAATAACCACTTAAAATCATTTCCCATACTTGTAAAGTATCCATTTTTACATAATAATTTAGATAAAGAAACCAAAAACCAAAAACACCACCAAATAATGGTGCAAGTGCAATAGGTAATGCATTTATAAAATTAATTCTTCTAAATGTAACATGACCAGCAGAACCTTGTTTTTTATTAGGTATTACTGAAAAATTAGTTGGCTTTGCTCCCATTAATAAACCCACAATATAATGAGATAATTCATGCAAAAATGTTCCTGGTAATAATATTAAATTTATCATTTTAATAAATCTTTTTAACCTGCTATTGCTGGTTTTGTAGCAACTAATGAAGTTGATTCTTTAAAGATATCTTTCTTTTTTAAATCTTCTTTCTTTAATGTTGATTTAACATCATATTCATTATCTGATTTTTCTTTTTTTATATTTGCTTTTTTTGCTTTTTTAATAAACACTTCTAAATCTTCATCTTTTACTAAAATTGATTGTTTATCTATTTTAGATTCAAGATTTTCTTTTGTTAATTCTACTTTATTTTTCTTTAAACCAAACCATTTCTTTTCTACAACAAAAAATAAATAACCTTCATCTATTTTCTTTTCAATAAGTTTTTTCATTTCTTCATGATCTGTATTATCCCAAGAAATATTTAAATCTCCATGAGAGTTTAAAAACATACAATTATGTTCCATATTAATACCTTTTTTTATTTATTTTAACAAAAAAATACTTAATTATTTATTAATATTGTTTGTTGATTTCTGATTTTTGATTTTTGATTTTGGTTTTTTTAAATTATATATATTTAATATATCTTCAAAACTTTCACAATAAATAAAATTTGAATGTTTTTTTAATTCTTCTAATTCTTCTTGGTTATGATTAAACATTCCATTATGGTTTATTAAAATTCCTTTTGTTTCATTATTTTCTATGTGTGCTTTTATTTTTTTTATATCATCATCTATAAAATCCCCTTCTTTAGTATGAGGATGTTTTTTTCTTGCATTTATTACTGATTTAATTTTTTCACCAAATGTGTTAACTATATATTTATTTTTATATTTTTTTTGGTCAGAAGATATATTTGAAGTCACTATATGAATATCAAATTTTTTATTTAAATTATCAATAAACTCCATACTATTTTCAAATAATTCCATTTTTGAGTAATGGTCTCCTGTTTTGATGAAATCATAATGTTTTTTTACTATTTCTTTATTATCTTCTTCTGTATAATTGAAAGATTTTAGCTCTATTCCTTCTATTTTATTTATTTCATTTAAAAAATAATCTATAAATTGCATCAATGTATTATCAAAGTCTAAAAATATTTTTTCTTTCATTTTTTTCCTTAGTTTTTTATATTATAATCTAAAATCATTAAACTTTTTTTAAGTATTTATTTGTTAATATATATAAATATGATATAAGGTGGTTTTATGATTGGTGCTAAAATGTCTCTTGATACACAATATTGTTTTCATTCTATGATTGAATTATTAGATATTACTATTGATTTAAAATTAGGTGTTAATTTAATGCAATTAGATTTAGATGCAATTCATGATGATGAAAATAGAAGTTTGTTAAGAGGTATTAATGAAGATTATGAAAAATGGTATCATAATACTGCAACACCTATTGAAAAATCTCTTTTGGGTTATTATTTCATTACAGAATCTAATTTTCAATTAAAAGAATTGGTATTAGGTATTACAAATGAATTAAAAAATATTTATTTAGGCAAAGAAACTAAAAAACCTTTTTTGATTTTAGAAAATGATATTAATCAAGATATTGATATTAAATCAAACAATATAAAAGAATTATTTTTAGTAAAAAATCAACAAAAAGTTTTAAAACCTTATATGATTAATTTTTTAAAAGAATTTGAATATAAATATACATTATTAACTTCAAATATTACTCATTCTTTTCAAGAATGTATGGAGTATTTTTATAAATTAAAAAACTATGAGACAAAAGATATTTTTAATGATTTTGTTTTAGATGGTTTTACACCAGAAGAAGATATTTTCTCTTCAAAGAAGAAAATTGAAAAAAGTAAAAAAGAAATTAAAAGTATTAAAAAAGTATTAAATAATTCTATCAATATTTTAAGTAAATTTTTTGGTAAAAATCAAACAAATAGTTTTATTAAAGGTGAAGAAATATTTTTAGAAGGTAATTTATATAATTATAAATTACAAAGTAAAGGTAATATACTTAAACATACTGAAAAAATAAACAATGCTTCTATTCAATATGATTTAATTTTATATTCAAAAGAAGATAATAAAAGATTATCAAATCTTTGTGTTGTTTTTCCTGGTTCTCCTATATTAGATCAAGTTTTATCTGTCTATTTGATGATACAAAGTGGTCAAGAAGAAGAATTATTAAAATCTTCTAATTTTTACAATAGACAAGAAGATAATATATATAAAGATAATTATTTAGTTGAATTAAAAGGTTTTAAAAAATATAATTTTAAGAAAAATGAAATGCCAAAAATATTTAAAAAAAGTAAAAAAGAATTATTTTTTGATAGTAAAAAACAAGAATTAAGTAATAAAATTAAAAGAAATATTTTCAAGGGTTTTAATATTCCAAAAATAATTCAAAATGAGTTATTTCATCAAGAATTAAGTTTTGATGAAAAAGTTGATTATATTGGTGTAGGAATAAAAATGCCTACACATTTAGATATATTAATTAATTAATTTTTCTTCTTTTTTAATCTTCATACACATATTTAGGTATATGACTATATTTTGATAATTTATCTTTCATAATTCCATATTCTTCTTGTTTTTTTTCTGAAAGTCTATCACTATATTCATAGTGATACATATCTTTTCTAAAATTATCTTTTTTCTGAAAAGTTTCATTATATAAATGTATTTCTTTTGAAATATCACCTATTTTTTCTTCTATTCTTCCATTTTTTAATATCCACTTTAATATATCTTCTTGTTTTAGACTTTTTTTCATTTTATATTTATATGTAAGGTCAAACAAAAGCATATATTTTTTTGTTTTTTCTATTTCTTCTTCTGTTAATTTTACTTGAAACTTTTTTTCTATTTCATTTTTAAGACTTTCATTTTTTAAAAAACCAAACATATTCAATTCCTTATATTTATATAAATATTATATCAAGAATTTAAATAAGATTGTTTTAAATTTCTATTGAAGTTATTCTAGTTGGTCTTCCTTCATTTGGATAACCCAATGGATTACATAAGAATTGAGTATTTTCAAAAATAAAATCATAATTAACATGAGTATGACCAAATATCCATTTTTTAGGTTTTATTCTTCTTACTTCTTCAAGCCCTTCAAAAAAATAAAATGTTGTATCATAATTATCTTTATGTTTTGAAGGTATATCGGGTGGTACTATTGGAGCGTAATGAGAAACCATTAAATCAAGTCCTTCTTCAATTTTTTTTAATTTATTCATTTCATCTTCAAAATATTGAAATGGATTAAAAGTACTATGAAAATATTTTCGACCATATGCCATAGAAACATAATAATTATCACCTTTATCAAAAATAAATTTCCCATCATTCATAGTATTAAGATATAACTCATTAACAATAGTATCACTTACTTTTTGTTTAGATATTCTTTCGTAATATGATTTATCCCAGCTCATTCCTACTCCACCAATTTTTTTTCCATTTATTTCAATATTATTTCCATCTAAATAATAAATATCATTTAATTTACAAAAATCTTTATAATGGTTTACTCTTTCTTTCCAATCAAATTTATATCTTTTTTGAATTTTTTTACTTACCAAATACATATCATGATTTCCTCTTACAATGATAATATTTTTGTAATATTCTTTTAACATTGTTAAGAATAAAGTATCTTGATTATAAATATGACCTAGATCTCCTGCAATAACTAGTAACTCTCCTTCTTGTACTCCTATTTCTTTTATATATTTTGACATTTGTTTTTTCATTTTAGGATTTTGAGGGTTTTCCTCTTTAACCCAAAAATCTATATGTAAATCTGATATGTAATCTACTCTCATTTTTTCTCTTTTTTTTTATTTAAATAATATCATTTTTCCCTTAAAATTAAATTAAAATCTAAATCTAAATCTAAATCTAAATCTAAATCTAAATCTAAATCTAAATCTAAATCTAAATCTAAATCTAAATCTAAAATAAACTTAAAAAATGATTTTTTTTAATGCTTTTTATATTATTATTACCCTAAAGGTTGTTTTTATGATGAAAATATTTTCTTTAATTATTTTAATTTACGGAATTGGTTTCAGTTCTGAGAAAGATTTATATATTTTATTTGATAATTTTATTATAGATAATAATTCAACAATAGTTTTTGAAACCCCTAAAACAATTACCCCCCTTGATAATTCTCAAACTATTAAAAGTCATATTGTTTTTTCTAATATAGACTTGAATTCATTAAAATAACCTTTTTTTTACTTCCTAATTTTTTATCTTTTAATTAAATTATTTTTTAGAAAAATATATTTTTTACTTTTACTTTTATAATCTTTTTATGATTATTATTGACTTACAAGAACTTGGAACATTTAATTTTAAAAATATAGAGGATTTTACAAAAGTAGTTACTACTTCAAAATATTCTCAATTAAATGATTTTGAAAAAACTATTTTTAATAGTCTTTCTCCTATTGACAAATTACTCTTTAAAGAAAAAAACAAAGATTTAATTGAAACTTCTAGTAATCTTTTTAAAAGTATTTCAAAGTTTGAAATATTTTGTGCTCATTGTTTAGATAATAAATATGGTTATGTTGTTGATATTTATGAATATTATGGAGAATATTGTGATTTGTATAAAGAATATTCTGATAAAATTAGCAATTTGTTTATTAAAAACAAAAAAGAAGTTATTAATTATTTCTTTGAGGAAAAAGAGAAAAAGAAATTAATTATTAGTTTCTAATTTCTCTAATTTCCTTTTTCATTTCTTGATATTTATATATTTTCCAATCTTTCAATAATTTTTTTATTTTTATCACTGCTTTTTGTTTTGTTTGTGCATCTGTCATAATAGTAGTATATTTTTTATGACAAATAAAATACCCACCACCATCACTTGGTTTTAATCTTTCTATGTTAAACTTTTTAAAAATCATAAATTAAGCTATTGTTTTTATTTCTTTTCTTAATTTTTTGAAAGCTTTTTTTAAAGTTTCATCAAATGTTCTTCTTTTTCCTTGACTTGTAAATGCTTCAACTCCAAATAAATTTGGTTTTAATTCAAACCAATTTACTCTTTGAATATTATATTTTTTTTGAAACTTTGATAATTTTTTTGTTTCTTTTTCTGTTAATATACTATATGTCATTTTTTTTCCTTTCTTATTATTATACAAGAATAAACTTAATTTTTTATTAATTTTTAAGGGTAATGTCTATATTATATATATTTTTATTTGGATTTTCTAAAAAATAACTATTTTTGAACAATTTTTTTTTATCTTTTTTTTGTTAAAATACTAAAAAAAAAGGATTTTTATGGAAGAAAACTTCTTACCTTTCTATGTTGTTGTTTTTATTAATGAGAAAAATGAAGAATATAATGTTTTTGTACAAGCTAATTGTGAAATGGATGCTAAGTTACAAGCACATAAAAAAATGAGCGATATATATACAACAATTGGTTGGAATAATAATTACCAATTTTCTAATTGTTATTTAAAATAAGATATTAAAAGTAATTTATTTAGTATGCAAATAGACAACAAAAGTATTTTAGTTTGGGATATTGAAAATATTAGTTATAAAGAGTACAATAAAATATTTGATAAATTACCTTATAAACCTAATAAATTATTTGCTATTTCACATAACAATTTATCTAAAAAAGTATTAGATTTTCTTTTTGAAAAAAATATCAAATATATTCAATGTCCTTGCATTGCTGATAAAAGAATAATAGATGTTTTAAACATTACAAAAGAAAATACTGAAAATTTAATTTTAGTATCTTCTGATAGTGATTTTGTTCCTTTTATTAGAGATAATAATAAAAACTATAAAGAAATTATTGTTATATTAAAAGAAAAACAACAAAAAAGAATGTTAATGAAAAATAATTTAATGCAAAAAAATCTAAAATTTATTATTTTAGAACAAAACCCCAATGTAAAAAAAAGAATATCCAAAACAAATAAACTTATTAAAAATAAAAATATTGATAATAAAACAAATTTTAAAAATAAATTAAGTTTGAAAAATATTGAAGATTTTTTTAATTTACAAAAAGAAAAAATTGATAATAATATTTCTTCTTCAACTTTAGAAATTAAAGGTAAAATACAACGTTATAAAACTGCATTAAATAGAATTAATTTAGATGGAACTTCTAATTTTAAATTATATGGTAAATCATATAGAGGTAACCTTGATTACTTTTACTCTCTTTTATATACAATTGAAAAAGAAAGAAGAGAAAAAAGAGAAATGATTTTAAAAACTTGCCCTTGTTGTTTAAAAGAAAAAAATGTTTTTAGGATTTCTAACATTGAGTTTTGTGAAGATTGTGAAAAATTATACATTTATGAACAAGACAATAATGAAGAATATAAAATGTTATTACATTTAGATAGATATAATAAATTTATAAAAGAAACAAATAAACAAATTATTGAAAATAATTTCATTGATTATTCTAAATCTGAAAAACTTAATTTAATTGAAAGAGATATTGAAAAAAAGAAACCATTGGAACTAATTTATACAAAAGAAGAATTAATTCAAAAGATTAATAGATTAAAAAAGGAATTATAGGAAATAATTATGGATAGAATATCAATACTTGATTTAATTGATAGATTTGTTGAACTCAATAAAGAAATGAAAAAACAAATAAGTAGTTTGGAAGATACTTTTATAGATGAAACCTTCATATTAAAAAGTGATTATTTAAATATTGGTTCTCTAAGTGGTAATACTAAATATCTTATTACTATAACTCCTTTAAAAAATTCTTTAAAAGTTTTTCTTGACTGTTTTTTACCTAAATCTAACACTCCTTTTAATACAAAAGAATATACTTTTTCTTTATTTGAAGATGAAATTGAAGAATTATTCAAAAATGATTTCAATCATTTATTTATTTTATTTATATTAAGAAATGAATTAAAACAAATAATACTTTTAAATAAATTTGACAATACACAACACACAGAATTATATTTGGACTTTTAAAAAAAAATTTTTTTTCATTTTTTTGCATTATATTTAACAAAAAAGGTATTTCATTTGAGACCATGTTGTAAAGCTAAATTATTTTTAATATTAAAAACTATTCTTGTTATTATTTTGGGGGGAATTACATACTATTTATATTTTTCAGAAGAAAATAAAACAAATAATCAAAACTCTCATTTAGATGTTCATTTTGAGAAAGTTATCAAAGAATTAAATCAGAAAAAAACAAATAATCAAAACTCTAAATAATTTTTTTCTTTTATTTCTTCTTCTTCTTTTTTAGTATTTTGAAATACATTATTTATCTCTTTTTCTAAAATTTTATAAGTTTCTTTTGATTTTATTACTAATTCTTTATCTATTCCTTCTTTTTCTATTACTATTTTTTTACTTTTTATATTTTTAAAAATATTTTTTAAATATTTCTCTTTCTCTAATTCTTCTAATTCTTCTTTTGTAAAATAACTATTTTTAGTTGTCTTTTTATCTTTTTTTAACTTTAAAAAATATACATTATTATACTTCTGTAATTCTTTTTCTTGTTTTGAATATTCTTCTTTTTCATTTCCCATTAATAGATATGTTTTATTTTTATTATTTTCTACTTCTTTTTTTGTTATCTTTTCTATTAATTCTATCTTATTTTTTTCTTTTGGATACATAAATATTCTTAAATCTTTTCCATTTTTTTTTGCTAATTCTTGTGAATGTTTTGTACCACTTGATTTACCATCCCAAAAAGAAATTACTAAATCAGCATTAGAAATAATATCTTCATTCCTAATATACCCTGCTCTTTTACCATATTTTTCCCAATTAGCAGGAAATATCAATGTTTCTATTTTATTTCTTTTGGCCCATTCTTCTCCCATTTTATCTGCACCTCTTGCTGCACCACTTACTATTTTTAGTTTATGATTCTTATATTCATTTTTTATTTGGTTCATTTGATATTCTAAATATATTTTATCATCAAAACTCCTAGAACCTATAATAGCTATATTAAATGTTAATTTTTCTATACATTTTATCTCATTTTTTTCAAACCATTCTTTTAAAATATGTCTATGACAAAACTCTTCTGGTTTTTCATAACAACATAGAACTTTATTCTTTAATTCTTTTTTTAGTTTTTTAGAATCTAATTTTTCTAATTGTTTTAAATATTTCTCTTTAAACTCTTCTTTTGACAATTCACCTTTTTTTATTGCTAAAAGGCTTTCTTCTAAGGGAGCAAGTTCTTTATTTATTTCCCCTTCAAACCATTTAGGTGGAAACCTTGAAATTGAAACAATTTTTAGGTAATTTGGTAATTTTTTTATATTTGCAAAATATGATGTATATATCATTTTTTAATTCCTACTTTCTTTTTATTATTATAACTAAAAATTATTTTTTTTAATATATACTTCTTATTCTATCTTTATTTCTTCTTTTTTTTTATAATAAATGAAGAGAGGTAAAATATGGGACAAAAAGAAGATTATAATAAACTTTTATTAGAATATAAAACTTTGATTTCTAAATATAATAAAAATTACAATACTTTTAATAAAAATTATATTACATATACTGATTTTAAACTTTCAATTTCTTCTAAAATAATAAATTCCAATTCTTTTGAAGAAAGAAAAAAATTAAAAAACCAAGAAACCATTGAACTAACTAAAATTATGGAAGAACAAAGAAAAGTAGATAAATTAAAAGGTGAGATTACTAAAATGAAATTTAATTTAAATATTTTGTTTTCTAAATTGAGAAGAGAAGGTATTCCTGTTGAGGATTTCTATAATATAAAATAAACAATACCTAAATCCTAAAAGAATAAAGATATCATTTATTTTTTTTAATGAGTAAATAATACAATTAAATATTATTTTTCAGCTGCGTCTCCTACAACTGTTAAACCAAATGAAACCCAAGCTTGCATTCCACCTCTATAATATTTTATTTTTTCTGTTGGATAACCCATTTTTAACAATGCATATTTAGCATTTTTAACCATACCAGGAGTTTGTCCACACCAGTAACCATTACAATACAATGCTAATGTTTTAGCTTTTGAAAAATCTAAGTCTCCATTATCTTTTACAATCACTCCCATTTCATCTTCCATCATTTCTATTGCTGTATCTTTTTCATTAAAATTTGTAAATGGAACATTTATAGCACCTGGTATTCTCAATCTTGCAAACCAACCTGGTTTTCTTGAATCAATTATTGCAATACTATCATCTGTTTGGGCTTTTTTCATATATTCAATAAACTCTAATTCCCCTAATGTTTCTATTCCTTCTGATATTATCATTGGTTGAGGTTTACCTCTATTTGTTGTATTATATAAATCTGAAATAATATTACCTGCTTTTTGATTTCTTATTAAGGTAAATTCTTCACCATTTAAATTCATATCTATTGATTTTACACCTTTTGAAATTGCTACATATTTTTCATTTCCTTCATTTGCAAATAGTGAAGTAGACATTAACCCTATTACAAATAAACTTATTATTTTTTTCATTTTTTCACCTTTATATATAAAAAAAAAGGCAACCATAAATTGATTACCTTTTTTTGTTTTGTTTTTTAATTTTTTTAATTAAAAACCTTTAAAGTTTTACCTGGAACAGCATTTCTCCAAGTTTTTTTACTTTCTAAAGAAGTTTGTAATGCATCAATTGCAAATTTACAACTTCTTTCTGCTGCAAAATTAATTTCTAGTTTAGTTTTTGATTTTTTCCCTTTAAAAGTTTTTGGATTTACTATTTTCAATCCTTTTTTAATACCTTCTTCAACAGCAATTATTAAATCACTATTATTTACACTTAATCTTCTATATTCTAAACCTTCTGTTTTTGCTATTTTATTATATTTCTTTGCTTCTTCTAATACTTTTGAAATACCATTTTTTTCTACATTACAAGTAATTTTTGTATCTATTTTTAAAAAATCTTCATGTGATTTTTCTGGTGTTACATTACTTACTTGACTTGCTGTACAACCAGTAAAAAACATCAAACTACCTAATAACGTCATTGTAATTTTTTTCATTTTATCTCCCTTATTATTTTCTAATATCTGGACCATCAAACTTCATACCATTTGAAATATAAGACATATAAAATAATAATTCTTTCATTTCTGGGCTTGTTGTTTTTGGTGGTACTTGACCTTGATCTTTAATACATCCTGACATTCTTCTTTCTAATGTACCTAATCCTTGCCATTTCATTCTATAAACAGGGAAATGTGTAACATGACCTAAAGTTTGAGACAATTTCTCATTTCTAACTCTTTTTCCTGCACCTTGTACATGACATTCTGCACAATTTAGTTTTAAATAACCTCTTTGTGTATAAAAATATTCTTTTCCTCTCTCATATGCAGCAGCAGCATTTACACTTTCAATTTTTACATTTACTTTTAAACCTGCTTCTTTTGTTTCATTTGCCATATAAGCTTGAATTCTTGCCATATCACCTTTTTTATCATTTAACTTTTTACCACCATTTGATGTTATACATTTATTTATTGTTTCACTAATTGTAACAACTTCATTTTTTGCTTCATCAAAATATGGATATTTTGCATAATCTGTTGGTGCTTTAAAACAATCTTTTATTGCTTTACCATTTTTAAATGGTTTATTCCATAATTCTTCACCTTTTTCTATATCTTCTTCATATGGTGGAAACTCTTTCATTTGTTCATATGTAATTCTACCGTCTATATTGTAAGCATAATTACCTTTTCCAAAGTCTTGATGTTTTAACCCTTTATCTATTTGTTTTGCCAATTCTTCATCTGTTGAATATGGAAAATACTCATATCTATTTTTTTCTGGGTTTTCAAATTTCTTTTCAAAATATTTTATCATTGCCTTTCTATCTTCTTCTGCTTGAGCATTAAAGTCCTTTGCATTTAAAGAAGTCAATGTAACTATTGATAGAACTGTTGTTGTTAATACTTTTTTAAACATTTTTAATCCTTATCTACTTTTATTAGTTCTTGTTTCTTTATTACCTTTTAAATCTACATATGATATTTCTATTTTATCACCTTTTTCACCTTTAAATTGAAATTTCAAATAAGGGTTTTTTGATAAAAATTGAGAAGTTGTAACTTCATATACTATTTCTCCATTTCTTTTAGCAACAATATGAGTTATCCAATTTGGTTCTTTTTTTGCTCTTTTTGCCTCTTGATGAGACAACATTGGATGTTTTAAAAGTGCTTTAACTGTAATAATACCTTTTTTTGCTTTTGCTTTAATTTTAATTTTTGACATTTTAATTCCTTTTAATTTTATTTAATTTTATTTTTTTCATATTGTTGAGGTTTATCAACCACCACAACCACCAATAGTTACTTTTACTTCTTTTTCAGCAGAATATAATTTACCATCTACTTCTGCAACTACTTTTATTTTACCTGTTTTCATCATTTTAATTCTAATTGAATAATCAATTATACCACCTTGTGGTACATCAAAAACAGCAACTAATGTTTCTGGGTTTGCGTCTTGAAAAACTGCTATTCTTGTAGCTTTTAAATCACTTTCAAGTGATACTGGAATAACTGCTCCATTTTCTGCAATATCTGGTGCTTTTAGTTTTACATTACCTTCTGTTGTACTTGAAGTACCAAACAATTCATTCATTGCATTATCAATTTTCTTTGCTTCAAAAGCTTTGATTTTTGTTTCTCTCCAATTGATAGCACTTAATGTACTAGGTACAAATGCTGCAACTGCTGCCAATGTACCAACTTGTCCAAAAAATTTTCTTCTATTCATAATAATATCCTTTTTTTATTCTATTGTTTTTAAATAAGCAACAACTGCTTTTATTTGATTATCACTTAACCAACCAGATTTTCCAAATGCTGGCATTGAAGTATTTTCTATTTGTCTAGCACTATAAATGTCATAAACTGTATCATATAAAGTTTGTTCATCCCAGTATTTTAGACCAACTAAGTTTGGTCCCATACTTCCTGGACCATCTATACTTTTTCCTGAAACAGCGTGACAAGCTAAACAATTACCAAGATTTTTAGTATTAAAAACCTTTTCACCTTGTTTTACTAAATCAGAGTTTGCTTGTGCAAAACCAATTGTTAACATACTACCTACAACTGTAGATAATAAAAGTTTTTTTATTGATCTCATTTATTTCTCCTTAATTTTTAGAAACTTTTTTTTCGTCCCTTCTATAACATTATAAGAAAAAATATGAAAAAAATGTATATAAATTAAAAAAAAATATAAAAAGAATTATTATTAACTATAAGATTTATTTTTATTTTTTAGTTTTTGGGTTAATAAACCTTTAAAAATGGGCTTTATGATTTGGTTTTTGTGGATTTTTTTTAAGGATATATATAATAATAAAATGAGAAAAAAAGAAACAATATTAATTTTTTGTTTCTTTTTTTATTAATTATTTTATTTTAAGCTGTTACTTTTATATTTAAAGGTTCTTTTTCTAATATTAATGTTTTTAATTCATAAGCTAATAAACCATAACTACCTCTTATTTCCCACTTTGTTACATATTGGATTTCTTCTTGTTCATTTAACGGTTTTATTAAAATTAAATCTTCTTCTTCATACATTTGATTATCTGAAATTAATAATCTCCATTCAACTTTTGTTTTATTATTATTTGTCTCTTTAAAATTAGGAACTCCTAATCTTTCTATTAAATCTATGTATGATATTTCAATTGTTGTTAATTTTTTTGTATTTTCTTTTTTTAATTTTGTTTGATTTATTGAAATCATTTAATCCCTCTCTTTTTTTTTGTTTTTTATTATATTACATTTTATCTTAAAAAGAGGTTATAATTTTTTTAAATTTATTAAATCCTTTGTTTAAGACTTTTAATAAGGGTTTTTTATAAGAAGTAAATACATATTTCTTAATTTCATATGCCAATCTACCTTTAATATTTATAATTCCATATAAATTCCCTGCTGCATATTTACCACCTAATGCTATTAATATACCTTCCAATTTAGGTTTACACTCACTTAATTCTTTTCCTTCTATTAACTTCAATACATTTTCACCTGCTATTTTACCACTTATTTTGGTTAATGTTACATTAGAAGGAAATATTTCTTCTTTTTCATCTTTTATTTCTGCCAAATCCCCTATTACAAAAATTTCTTCATACTTTTTTGTTTGAAGTGTTTTTTTTACAATTACTTGACCTTTGTGGTTTACTTCCAAATCTTCAATACCTTTAATTTTTACAGCTTCAACTCCTCCTGTAAAAATCAAAAAAGATTGTAATAATTTTGTACCATTTGTTAAATAAGCATATTCTTGATCCATTTTTTCTAATTTTACATTTGTTAATATATTAACACCTAATTTTTTTAGTCTTTTATGACAAATTGAAACTAATTTTGGTTCTAAACCTGGTAATATTGTTGTTGAAGAAGACACAAGTGTTATATCTAATTTATTACAAGAAAAACCCCCTCTTTTAAAAAAGTTTCTACTCTTGTCAGCCATTTCTGCTGCTATTTCCACACCTGATAAACCAGCTCCTACTACTACTATATTTGTTTTTTTACACTCTTTCATTTCATTTTGAACTTTAAAAAACAATTCTTTTTCAAATTTTTGTTTAAAATCCATTGCTCTAAATATTTTTTTTATATCAGAAGCTTTACTTAAACCTTCTATTTGGTTTGGAAAAAATGTTCTTGTTCCTGCTGCCAATATTAAATAGTCATACTTAACTATTTCTCCTTCTTCTGTATATATTTCTTTTTTTTCTTTTTCTATATTTCTTACTTTTAAATTCTTAAATTCAAAATAATCATGTTCAAAACCATGTGATAATGTATTTAAATCTATTGTTATATCTGCAAATGTTGATTTATTTGCTATAAAATCATATACTTCTGGTTGTAAATTATGGTATGTGTGTTTATCTATTAATGTTATTTTTAAATTTTTATTTTTTATTACTTCTCTTAATGCATATAGACCTGAGTAGCCCCCTCCAACTATTACCACTTTTTTCATTCATTTCCTTTAATTATTTTCTTTTTGAATTATTTTTATTTCTTCAAAGATTTTTTTATTTTCTTTTTGAATTATTTTGAGTTCTTCACTATCTTCTAATATCTTTAGATTTGATATTATTTTTTGAAATGAGTTGAAATAAATTCTATTAAAAAAGTTATTACTCTTTAAAAAATTCAATATAGTAATTTGTACTTCTGATAAACTTATTCTCATATATTCTTCTTTGTATTTATTATATTCATAATTACCTATATAATCTATGAAATTTGTAAAATTATCTTCTTCTTGTAACAAGTTTAATATCAATTTTGATTTATTTTCTTCATCTAATAACAAATAATAATTTAAAAATAAATTAAAAAATGCATTTGTATTTGATTTGTCTATTTTATCTTTATTTCCTAAATATTCATTAAATTTTTCTATTACAAATGTTGTATGTGTTTGTTTTAAAGGCATTATTCTATTTTTTAAAATAATTAATTGTTCACCTTCTTTTTCATTTGGTATTTTTATAATTTCATTTGTTGTTGGTTTTTGTTTAATAAGAATAGAAAATTTCCTATTTTTTTTTGTTATTTCTGGTAAAACTGTTCTTAACTTATCACTTGGTACAAATGATAATATTTCTTTGACTAATAATATTTTACTTATTTCTGATTTTTCTGAAATAATTCTTCTATTATTATAGAATAATACTAATAATTCCAAATAATTTATAAATACTTCCCCTTCATTATACAATGAAGTTAAAAAAGTTTTTTTTTGGATTGTATTTAAGCTATCATATATTTTTTGAGTATCATTTTTTGATAAATAATAAAACATAGCTTTTAAACCATTATATTTTTTTTCATATTTTTTATTTTTATTTCTAATATTATCTTCATAAGAAGAAATTATTTGTTCTATATATTTTTTTGGACTATCACTTTTTAATTCTTTTTCTATTTTTTTTATTTCTAATTCTATTTTTTCTAATGAAATATTTAAAGACACTACACTAAACCTTAATTATTTTTAAATATTATAAAATATTCTTCTCTTTTTTTTCTAAAAAAACATAAAGTTTATTATTTTTTTCTTTTTAGATATATACTCATAACTATTAAAATGTACAAAGTTGGACAAACCAAACTTCAAACAAATTAAATACTTCTCAAAAAGAGAATAACACCCCCTTAATTTTTCTTTTCTTCTATTTTTTGATTTGATCTCCAAGCCAATCCTAATACTCCAATTGCATAATTTGAAGAATTATTATATTTCATAATATCTTTTATTATTAACCTTGTGTTTGTTAATTCTTTTTTTTCACAAGAATAACAAGAATATTTGCCTTCTTTTGAAAATGAAAAACTTGCATTTTTTTCTTTCTTTGCAAAATCATACCATTCTTCCTCCAACTTTTCCATATTTTCTATTTCAGAAAAATTAAATTTTTTATTAAAATTACCTCTTTTATTTAAATAATTTGCTACTGACATTATTGAATCAGGTATATTATCTAAAAAAGAATATTCTTTTTTATATGGTACTATATAAGTGAATGAACTAGGCATAAATTGAGGATAACCTATTGCTCCTATATAAGAACTTTTAAAATCACAGTTTTTTACTGGTACTTTTAAATCATAACAATACTTAATTAAATCTTTTATATTATTTTTTGATAATTTATGCAACCATTTATTTCTTTTTGTTGTTGGTTTTATATTTTTATATATTGTCGATAATGTTTGTAATGCACTATGTTTTGGTTCGTAAGTTCCCAATCTTGTTTCTTTCATCAATATACTTGCTATTATTTCTCTATTTAAATTATATTTTTCTTCTGCTAGATTATAAACTTCCTCATATTCTTTTAAATTTCTTACTATTTTATCTATATGTTTTGATAAAACTTTATTTGCTTTTTTCTCTTTTTTTCTATGACTTTTTATTTCTTTTGGTTCTATTAATTTTAATGTTCTTTTATCATCTTTAAAAAATTCTTTTTTATTCATTATTTCTACTACATATTTCTTTGATACTTTTTCTTTTACTGTCTCTTCACATAATTCTTTAAAGTTTTTTTGTTTTAGAGTGTTACAATCTGCTAATACTATACTTGATATTATTGAAACAGAAGTAATTAATTTTAACATTTTAATTCCTTTTAAGTTTTCTTTAGTATAATATCAATAAATTATAGATTTTAAATCTTTTATATTTAAAAAAAAGGAAAAAAAATGCAAATTGACATTTCTACACCTGCTTTATTATTTCCAGCTGTTTCTCTTTTGTTGTTAGCATATACAAGTAGATTTTTAGCCACTGGACAATTAATTAGAGGTCTTAACTCAAATAGGAAAATTAAGGATATTCCTAATATTGAACAACAAATAAATAACCTTAACAAAAGAATGGAATTAATTAAAATTATGCAAATATTAGGTGCTGTTTCTCTTTTGTTTTGTACTATTAGTATGTTTCTACTTTTTACTAATCTTATTTTTTGGGGAAAAATAACTTTTGGAATTTCATTGATTTCTATGTCTATTTCTATGTTATACACTATTTATGAAGTTATGATTTCCACTGAAGCTATTAAAATTGAATTATTAAGTCTTCATAGTAAAAAAAACAAAAACACAAAAAAAGGTGATTTAGATGTTTAAAAATATTGGATTTTTAGTTTTCTTATTTAAATTTTCTCCCATTGCATTAAAATTTTTTAAGTCTGTTAAAATGATTAAAATTGCACTTGCTGGTGGAAGTATGGTTGCTTATTCATATTTATTTACTTGGGAGTTTGCACTTATTTTAATTCTTGCATTAGTTTTTCATGAATATGGACACTTAACTGCCATGAAAAAGTTAGGAATGAAAACAAAAGGAATGTTTTTAATTCCATTTTTAGGTGGGGCTGCTGTTCCTGATGAAGATTTTAAAAATAGAGCTGCTGAAACATATTCAGCTTTATATGGTCCTTATTATGGTTTAATACTTTGTGTTCCTTTTTTGATTTATGGTTTATTATTTGATAGTATTCTTGCAATTGGTTTAGTTTCTTTTATGGCTTTACTAAATCTTTTTAATTTATTTCCTATTAATCCCTTAGATGGTGGAAGAGTAACAAAATCAATAGCATTTTCTTTGAACTCAAAACTTGGGTTTTTTGTTACTATTAGTGGGTTTATACTTGCTTCTTTTTTGATTTATTATTTAGAAATATGGTTATTACTTTTTGTTTTAGTTATTGGAGGATTAGAGTTATTCTTTGAATGGAGACAATTTAAAAGTCAATACAATTATATTGATGAAAAAAGATTTTTTGAAATTCTTTTTGAAAAAGAACTTTCTGAAAATGAGAAAAATAGTTTTTTTGAAGATTTATTAGGATTTGAAGATGAAAATTACAAATATATTGATTCTGAAAATACAAAAAATATTGAAATTGAAAGAATGAAATTAAATTGTATGGCTTGGTATAAAGGATTAGATAAAAATATACCTCCTTATTTTTATTCTTTTTTAGAAAATTTTAATAAAAATACACAAAAACTGCTCAAAACAGATTATGAACATAAAAAAATGAATAAAGAAGAGATTATAAAATATTCTATATATTATATTCTTTTATGTTTTTCTTTTTTATTTTTAATTTATTTTTCTTCAACTGTTGAAGGTGCAGATTTAGCACTAAAATTATTAAAAGAGGATATTTCTTAATATTTTTGTAAAAACTTTATATATTTTATGAAAATATTCTTTTGAAAATATATAATATTAATAAAAATATGAAAGATTAACAAATGGATTTATTAAAAGTAAAATTTGACAATTTACATTCTGTTTTAAAAAACAAAAACCAAATTCCAAAAGAATTTTTACAAAATTTATCTTATTTAGAATATAAGATAAAACAAACTTCTACTGCTCAAAATTTTATGAGTCCTCAAGAATTTTCTCAAACAGTAGAAGAATTACATTCTAAACTTGATAAACTAAAATATAATATAAACCCTTATATTTAATAACAAATTAAATATAAGCTAATCAAATACCTTCTAAAGGAATGTGTTCTCTTTTTTTGATTATTTTTTACACTCCTTTTTGGTTTTGGTTTTAAAATTCATTTTTATCTAATATTTTTCTTATTTTTAATATATATTTTTCAAACTTCAATAAAGATTCATCAAAATCATTTGTTTTCTTCATTATTTCTTTTAAAAAACTTTCTTTTTTTTCTTCATTATTTATATGTGGTTGATTACTTTCTTTTATTGTTTTTTCTATATTATTTTTTACTATTTCTTTTATTTTTTTCTTTTCTTCTTCTGAAAATTTAAAATATTCAAATAATAAATTAATATTTAACATTTGTCTTTTTATAAATGTTTCATAACTTCTTTTTTTCTGATTAAAATAATATTCATATAAATCTATATTTTGAGATTTTCCTTTTTCTATCCTTAATAAATCAAAAAATAAAATCCAATAACCACCATATGCATTTAGTATATTTAAAAAATCACTTCCCTTTAAAATACCTGGAATTGATTTTTCATCATTTAATATAATATCTTCTATTTTTCTCTCTCTTAATTCTTTATACTTATCATTTAGTATTAAATTATACATTTTCTTTTCTGTTGTTCCATCTGTGACATCTATAAAATCTTGAAAATTCATTTTTAAAATACTTTCTTTATTGGTTATTTTTTCTTTTTGACTTCTATGATAGTATTTATTGTTTATTATAAATTTATCTTTTTCTATAAATGATTTATATTCAATCATTTCTTTATGTAATTCACTTTCTTTTATATATAATTCTGGAATATTTATTTCTATATATTTTTTTTGTTTAAAATCTTTTTTTAAATCTTCTTCCAATATATCTGATAGTTTATACTCTTCTAATTCCTTTTCTATTTTTATTAAACTATTTACTAATTTATTTTCAAAATATTCTTTATTATCTTTTATCATTTGTTTTCCAAATTGATAATCAAAAGAATGTATTTCATTATATTTTGACACTTCATATAATATTGTTTTTTCTACTTTTTCCATTATATTCTTTTTGATTGTTTCTCTTAGTTCTTCTTGTTTTAATTTTTTTGTCATTTCTTTTAAATTATCTGTCAATGTTAATTCTGTTATTTCTTCTTCTATATTTTTTAAATATAAATGTTTTTTTAAAAAATACATTGATTTAAATTTTTTTCTTAACTCCATTTTTTTGAGAAATATTATATTTAATTTTATCTCTTCTTCTTCTACTTCTATATTTTTTAAATCTATATTTTCTAACTTTATTTCTTTTATATTCTCTATTTTTAAAATTTCTTTTCTTTTTTCTACTTCAAAAAAATCTAAATCTTTAATATCTATATTAGATATTAACACTTCTACTTGAAACTTGTTTGGATGATATTCTTTATAATATTCTAACAATTCTTTATTTTTTTCAAATTTTGTTATATATAAACTCATATTTACCTCTAAATTTACTAAAAATGAATTTAAATTCTTTACATAAATTACATATTTATTATCTTGAATGAAACTTTCCTCATATCTCTTATTTTTAAAAGAATCTTTTAGTGGAAGAAATTTTGCTTTTTCAACTAATTTTTCTATACTTATATCTCTACAATTCAATTCCTTTTCAAAAAAACTAATTAAATCAATTATAATTTCTCCACCTTTTAATTCTCCTTCTTCATATTTTAAACTTATTTTATTTTCTTTTTTTTCTTTTACTTCTATATATCTTTTTATTGATATTTCTTGTTCTTGTTTCATCATTTTTACCTTTTAATTAATTAAAAAACATATGTTTTACAAACATTTCTGTATTACTTTTTTTTAAATTCCCTTCATTTACTTTTTGTAAAATATCTTTTGAAATATCTTTTATCTTTTTTTCTTCTTTTTTATAATCTATCATTGGAAACCTTAAATGCCAAAGTCTTAAAAAATCTTCTTCTAATTTTTCCTTTATTAAAGATTTTTTTATATTTATATATAAAAATACATAAAAAAACACTATTAACATTGATAATACACTTACATAATGCGGATTATTTATTATATTAGAATCTAATATATGAATAATTGGGTAAGTTATAATAATAGATATAAACATAAAAACAATATATAAAAAACCATACATTGTATGATTAAATTTTACTCCTAGTAAATTCAGTTTATTTGTTAGAGATTTTTCATTTAAATATTTAAATAATAAATATGGTTTTATTGAATATTTACTTTTAAATAATTTATTTTTTATTGTTTTTAACATTTTCTTATCTTATCCTATTTTTTTATTATTATATTAAAAAGAACTTTAAAAGAACTTTAAGTTTTTTTATTTTTTTATTTTTTTTTAAGTTTAATAATCTAAAATACCATTTCATATTTACTTATAAAGGTTATCAAAATGAATGAAACTATTAAATTAATTAAAAATAGAAACTCTTGTAGAAGCTTTAAAAATGAAAATATTAAACAAAAAGATATTAATATTATTTTAGATACTGTTTCAAACTCGGCTAGTGGTGCTAATATGCAACCATTTAATATTTATTCTGTTAGTGGTGATAAACTAACACAATTAGGTGAAACTATAATTAATCACATTAAAAATGGTGGAAATTATGAACAAGATATTCAATACTATCCTATTAATTGGGTTTCTGAATTTAAAAAAAGAAGAATGAAAACAGGTTCTGATTTATACTCTTTTTTAAATATTGATAGAAAAGATAAAGATAAAAGAATGGAACAATGGTTTGATAATTTTAGATGGTTTGGTTCTCAAAATGTTTTTTTTGTTACTATTGATAAAAGAATGATTGAAGATAGTCAAGGTATGTTAATTGATAGTGGAATTTTATTACAAAACATAATTATGTCTTCTGAAAGTTTAGGTTATAAAACTTGTCCACAAGGTTCTACAACAGAATATGGGAAAATTGTTAAAAAAGTACTAGATATACCTGATACAGAAGCACTTTTATATTCTATTGTTATTGGTATTCCAAACAATGATAATATTAATAATTTTAAACCTTCTAAAATAAATTATAAAGATACTGCTAAACATATTCAATAATATTAAATAGTCATATATTATATTTAGTAGATTTTATCAATGTCAAACAAGAAAACACCTTCCTTTAAGGAGGTGTTGTTTAAATATATCTTTTTTCTAATAAAATTATTTTTCATTTAAATTTTCTAAAAAAAGCTTTTTATCCATTTTTGATAGTTTAAAATCTTCATTTTTTTTAATATTAATAGAAGGATACATCAAATCATTTTTATCTTCTGTATGCTCCAATATACCAATCATATGACCCATTTCATGTGCTATTGTATGGGTTAATTGTTCAAAAGAGTTAATAAAATATATATTTATTTCTTTTGGTATTACTTTTGTTTTCCCATTTCTATATGTTCTCACACTTGAAACTGTTGTACCAAGTGTTTTTTGTCCTTTTCTATTCACCATTTTTACAATTCTATTATAAGTTTCTGTTGTTGTATTATGTTTATATATTGTTTGGTTTATTTTTTTTATTAAATTATTATTTACTACTACTAATTTATTGTATATTAATCTCAATTTATTTGATGATATTCTATTTGTTGTATTATTGATTTTTGTTCTTAAAATTTTTAATTTTTTTTGAGTTTCTTCTAAATTATTTTTTATTTCTTTGATTTTGATTTTTAATATATCTAAACTATTTTTTATTTCTTTGATTTTTTTTTCTGCTGTTGATTCTTCTACATAAATAAAATTAATAGGAATACCTGTTTTATTTTTATTTATTGTTAAAAAATCTTTTTTTAATTGAGATTCCAATTCTTCTTCTACATACTTCAAAACATCATAAAAATCTTTTTCTGTATATTTATATGATATATCTATTTCATTTACATAAACTTCATAAGTTTTAGAAAATAGTGTTGATATTGAGATTAAAAATATAAATAAAATTTTCATAAAATAACCATTTTTATTTTATTATAATTTTTATTTATATTTTTCCAGATAGTACATTATGTTTATTAAATTTTTAACAAACATAATATTTAATTAGTTAAAATGTTAAATTGTTGTTAGGTCATTCAAATCATACCTGTTTGTTGTACATATTTATTTTTTCTTTTTTATTGCTTGAAATATTAAGAAACCAAATGAAATTATTGATGCTACTACTGCTCCAAAAATTTGTATATTTGAAAAATCTTCCATTTTTTATCCTTTATATTGTTTTATTGTTTTTTTATATGGTATTTGTATTTTAAGATAAAATAATATTGTTTTTAAATACTTTTATAAATCTTCTTGTTCTTTTTGTTGGATTTTTTTTTGTTTTCTTTCTTTAAAACCTGTATAAAAAATTCCAAATATTAGTATTCCAAATACTAAAAAACCTCCAATTGAACAACCAATAGCAGCATCTTCCATTTTCACCCCTCTTTATTTTTTGTTTTAGAAATCTCTTTTTTGAGTTTTCCGCTTTGTTCATTTATTATTAAAAATGTATTTTTCATTATTTCTTCAAAATCTTCTTTAGAAATTTCATTTCCAAGGGTTAAATAATATTCTCTTAAAAATGAAGAATAAGACATTTCTATTTCATTATAAACTCTTTTTATCATTCCTTTTAATAATTCACTATCTTTTTCTATTAAATTTATTATTTTCTCTTGAAATAAGTATTTTTCTTTTGCACTTCTTACATGTACTTTTCCTATTTTTATTGCTGCTAATTTGATATATTCTTTTATATTTGATTTAGTTATTTCTAAGTCTTCACTTGTTAATTCTTCTATTGAGACTTTTAACTTTGCATTAAATGAAGTTCTACTTATAAAAGATTTTCCATTTATATAAAGAGAGGATAGATTTTCATCATACTTTTTTCCTATCATTTTATTTATTGCTTTTATTTGAATATCTGCTATAGGTCTATCTTTATATTTTGTTTCATATTCTTTTGTATCTTTCTTTATATATAATGTTGATACTGGTTGTATTTGTTCTTTTAATTCCATTAATAAATATTCTCCTTCTTTTTTCATGATAAAGTAATATCTTTCTAAATGAGAAGAACCTACACCTGCTACTTTTCTTTCTTTTAAATCTAAAATTTCATTATTAGGATATATTTTTTTTAAATCTTTTATTATTTTTATTCTTTTTTCTAATGGTATTTCTTTTAACTTTTTATTTTTTTTATTTAAAATAAAACCATTTTTATTTTTTTCAACATATTTTGAAAATCTACTATTTTTATTTGTTGAAATACTTTTTTCTTTTGCTTCCATTTGTTTAGAATACATAAATGGGAACTCTTCTTTTAACATTTTTCTATATCTTTTTGGATTTTTTATTGTTTTTTTATATTCTTCTATAAATATATTTATAAAATCTTCTGGGTTATAATTTTTAAATAAGTTTTTATTTTTTTTAGAGATTTCTATATTTGCTTCTTCTATAAAATAATATAGAGAAGAACAAAGTCTAATTATGTCATTAAATGGGTTTCCTAAGAATGCTTCATCAAAGTCATTAATTTGATAATGAACTTCTTTATTTGTAGAACAAGATATATTTGAAAAACCAAAATTAGTAATATGAATATCATTTGCACACCAACAAGATAAAGAATTATCAAATAAAATTGAATTTTGATATTCAGGCTTTGATAATTCTTTGAAAAATATTTCTACTGTTCCTCTTAAAAATATAAAAGGATGGGATGCCATTAATTTTAATTTAATATTTTCATTATCTGTATTTTTCAAACTATTATATTTTTTTATATTATTTAGTATTCCCAAAATACTTTCCTTTAATAATTATTATAATTACTTTTTTTATTTTTTTATTTAAAACAACAAATCACCTCTTTTTAGGAGTAATTATTTATTTAAAAAATAAAACAAACACATTAATATTTTTTTGATATAATTCTTTTTACGAATTACATTAAGGATATTTACTTGAAAAATCTTTTTTTTATTGTTGGTTTACCAACTGTTGGTAAAACACACTTATTCAAACTATTGAAAGAAAAATATACTGATGATAAAATTTCTTTTATTATTGAAGATGAAATTTTTCTAAAACATATACATGAAATTGATCCTAATATCCCTTTATTTAAAAACACAGAAGATTTTGTTTCTTGGAAAGATGAAGGAAATAGAAACAAACTTTCTTTTTTATATAAAAAAAATAATAACAAATTATATTTAACACAATTATTTGAAGATTTTTTTTCTTTTTATTTTAATGAAGCAAAAAATAATACTGACAAACTTTTTTTTATAGATTTAGGTGGCTACTCTCATTTTAGAGATTTTAATTCAAATAATGTAATTTATTATAGATTTAAAGATTTCTTTTCTTTTAAAAAAAGGTTTTTACATAGATACTCTAATGGTGAAGAACATTATAAAATAATTGCTCCTTTAGAAAAAGAAAAACTTTTTTATGTAAAACCTAATAATATAGAAAAATTTTATCAAAATATTGATAATTTATACTTAAATAAATCTTCTTTTGTTTTTGATAATGAAATTGATATTTTAAAATTTATTGATAATATTATCATTAAAAAATCTATCTTACCAATTGATTAACAACTTCATTTAAGGATAGTTTTTTCTTTTTGATACTCTTGGAAGATGCTATAAGTAATAATATTACTATATTATTTATATATTCTTATTTTCCAAACATTTCTTTTCTTATTTTTAATACTTTTTTTGCATATCTTTTTCCTATTTTTGAATTCTTATGCCCTGTATTATATAAAGACAATGCACAAATGATATCTCCTTTACAAGCTTTTACATTCCAATTATATATTTTTCCTGCTATATCTATGTTTATTTCTTCATCTAATAAATCTTCATTATCTAAATTATATCTATCTAAATGGATTTTGTTTATTTGACATAAACCTATATCATAATTTAGACCTAATGGATCTAAAATAGTATCCATGTAAAGATTTGCTGTAAACCAATTAGAGAAGTAATGTCCTCCTCTTTGGATATCAAATATTGATTTATTTACATTTACAACATATGGTTGTAAATTACTTTCTTTTTTGCATATTGCCTTTAAGGTTTTATGATTTATGTTATATTTTTTGCTTGTATTTAAAAACATTTGGTGTTGAGAAGGTCCACAGCCTATAAAAAATAACAATGGTAGTAGTAATAAAGTTTTTCTTAAATATTTCATCCTTTTATTTTAATATAAAAATACAATTATGAAATTAAAATTATTTTTTTTTGTAAAATTAATTTAAAAAGTTATAAACAACATCATTCTTGAAGGATGTTTGGTTTTTAATTTAATTCTTTGTCATAATAATGATGTGTTTTCAAGTCTATTAATAAAAAACCTGATTTTAAATCATATGTTAAGTTACTTCCTAATGATTGAAAACTTGTTGGACAAAAAAATTCATAAGATATTCCTTCATTTATTTTCTCTTTTTCTAAAAATAAACATAACATATCTAATGATGTTCTATCTGAAAAAGTAAACTCAATTAGTAATTGATCATGATTTATATTTGTTAATTCTCTAAATAGATTAAAACTTTTATTTTTTAAAAACATTTTTAAATCAAATGAAAAATAATTTGATTTTGTTTCTAATTTTTCTATTGAAATATATTCTTTATCTTTAAAAGTTCCAAAATAATTTGTGGTTTCTAAAACTTCTTTTGTTAGTTCTAACTTCTCTTTTAAAATTGTCATAATATTTCCTTCTTTTCTTTTTTGTATATATAATTATATACAATTTTTACTTAAAAAGAGATTAGAGAAACTCTTATCTGCTAATTCTAGTATTAAATAATTTTATTTATTATCACTTAATTGTAAAAAAGTGATATTATAATGACAAAAAAAAGGATTTTATGGTGAAAATAAAGTTATTTTCTTTCATTTTTTTGATTGTACTAAGTTTTATTGGTTGTAGTAATCAAAAATTAACTTTACATAAAACAATAGAACAAAAAAATAATAATACTTATTCAAAAATTGAAAATCTTGAAAAAGAATTGATTGTACTAGAAAAGAAATAAAAAACTTTTGAAATAGAACAAGAATATGTAATAATAGAGATTTAGTAAGAATTAATTTAGAAGAAACATTCTTTAATTCTGCTCAAATTTTTAATAATGGTGGTTTTCTTTTATTTAAAGATTTGTTTAATTCTATTAATCAAACCTACATTGATAGTACAAAAGAAAAAATTAAAAGTTTTTCTAAATAACTATATTTATTTTTTATATAACTATTTTTTTTCAGACTTAAAAATAAATGTTGTTTTTTTGTTTATAATATTTATTAAAAGGAACAATGAATGAAATATTCAAAATAATTTTATTTTATTTAAAAACATTTCAATTGAATTAAGAAATACTTTTACTAAACAAATTGAACAAATACAGGAAGAACATAATTTAATAGAGGTTATTAAAAAATCATATGAAAATACTCCTTTATCAGAAGAAGAACAAAAAAAATTATTTTTTTTCTTTGAAGAAAGTAACAAAATTGTTTTAAACACTATTAAAAAACATTTAGATTTAACTGGTTTAATTTTATATACTTTACAAATGTTAGAAAATGATGAAGAATACAAAAATAGACCAGAAGATTTTGATAATTTTGTAGGAACTTTTTTTAATAAAAAAACTTATATAGATTCAGAAGAGGAAATTAATGGAGATAAAAAAATAAAAGATTATTTAGATATTTCTCACAAACCTAATTTAGATATTGACAAAAATACTTTTACACAATACTTATCTTGTATGGATCAAAAAATTTTAAATTCTCTTGCAGGTTATATTCAAAAAAGATATGCTGGTTCAAATGTTAGTTATTTATACAATCTAAGTAAAAATAAGCAAACTAATAAAAAAACTCAATCAAAAAATAATTTTATGCCAAAATAATAATACAATAACATATATTTAAGTTCTATTTAAATTTTTAATTATATAATTTTTTTAAATTATATTTTGGGAGTTTAAATGGGTTTCTTATATAATCCTCATAGTCATTTCAATATGGCAAATCTTATTACATTTATTAATATTTCTTGTGGTATTTTTTCTATTTATTTTTTAACACATCAAAATTTTTTATTAGCAGCACTTTTTGCTTGGACTGCTGGTTTTTGTGATATTTTTGATGGTAAAGTTGCAAGAAAATATAAATTATCTACTGAGTTTGGTATTCAATTAGATTCTTTTGCTGATTTCCTTTCTTTTGTTATTGTTCCTATTATGTTTATTTACTTTGGAATCATAGATGGAAAAGAATTAGATTTAAATACTTTTTTAATTGTTTTTATTTGTATTAGTTATGTTATTAATGGATTAAGAAGATTAATTCAATTTAATATAAATGCAAAAAAAGGTGAAGTTGAAAAATATTTCATTGGTGTCCCTACTCCACTTGGTGCTATTTTCTTATGGTTGATCTTTTTAGGATTTAATTTTGGTATATTAGATATGATTTCTTTTGATATATTAAGAAGTGAATATATTGCTTTATTTCTAACTTTTATTGTTGGACTTACACTTAATTCAAAAATTAAAATAAAACACCCTTAATGGTGTTTTAAAAAAGTGTTCTTTTTATTTTAATAGGAATTATTCCTATTTTTTTTAGTTTTTCCATATACCTTTCTTTTTCGTCTTCTTTTGTTTGATTTTTAATATATTGTAATTTAAATAAGTCTTTTACAATCATATCTTCTTCTACCAATATATAATTGTTTTTATTTTTATTTTTTAATGGTGATTTTTCTATTCTATTAAACTTTACATTTTTTATTTTTTTTGTAAAAATATTAATTTCTATTTCTATTTGATTATATTCAATAGTTATTAAATCTAATTTTTTAAATCTTCTAAAAACACTTTTTATTTTTACAGGTATATTATCTATGTTTTCATTTTCTAAAAATTTTTTTATATAATTTGGTAAATTATTAGTAAATAATAATAAATATATTGTTTCTCCATATTTTTTTATTATTTCTTCTTTACTTATTTCCATTGAAAAGTCTTCATAATTTCTTAATTTATTATCCATTTTTTGATTTAAATAATTTCTAAACTCTTTTAATTGTGATTTACAAGTATATTTATCTCTCAAAAAATCTTTGTAATTTCTATAATTATTTTCTTCTTTTAATTTTCTTCTTTTTTCTTCTGGAAACATTTTATTTAAATTAAACATTTATTAAAACAATCCTTTTTTTATTTTTAAAAATTCTATATTTTGGTTATATAACATATTTAAATATTTTTCTTTTTCTCTTTTATCATTTTTTATTTTATTTAATAAAAACATACTCTCAAATTTATTTGTTGTTATATATGTTTTATCTATTAAGTTTTGAGGACAAAATGTAGAATACATTTCACCTTGAAAAAAGATTGGTTCTAAATGAATTTTTTTTTCTTTTATTGATATTTTTCTTGTAAAAATATTTTGAGTAATTATTCTTTGTATATATTCTATTTCTATATAATCTCTTTCTTTTGTGCTTCTTATACTTCTTATACTTATTGGAACAAAATTAATATTTTTATCTTCTAAGTACTTTTCTATTTTCTTAGGTAAATTATCACTTAATAAAGGTAGGTATGTTTTTTTTCCATATTTACTTTCTATATATTTATATTCAACTTTATATAAATTAGGTGAATCTTCCATTATCATTGACATTATTTGCTCTTTACTTGCCATAATTTCATATCAGAATTACCAAATTTCTCAAATACTTCCAATGGAGAACAAGGACAAATACCATTTTTTTCTTTTGATACTTTTCCATGTTTTGTTGTATATATATCATTATCATAATATAACCAATTATTCCACCAAATTATTTCTTCAATATTTTTTATTTTTTGTCTTCCTTTTCCTGTGATATTAATAATTTGATTTTGTAAAGATACAATCTTATCATCAAAATATCTTCTAACATAATCACCTTCTATATAATTAGATATTACTTCTGAAACAAATTTTAAATTTGGATTTTCTTTTTTTAATTTTAAATTATACAATTTTAATTCTTCTTCCAACAATCTCTTTTTTTCTATTTGTATGTCTGTCATATTTTAAAATCCTTTTTTTAATTCAACAATATATTTTAGTTTTCATTATTAATTTTCAATAAATAACTATCAATAATATATTTCATTTGTAAAGTATGATTAAATTCTTCTTTTTTATTTTCTTTTGAATAATTTAAATCTTCTGCATATTGTTCAATAGATTTATAAGAACCTAAATCTTGATAAATAAATCTTGATAATTTTGTTATATATAAAATTTTATTTTCTTCAATATCTAATAATTCTAAAAATGACTTTAATTCTTCTTTTTTCAAAAAAGTCCTATCAATAAAAACTCTTTGTATTTCTTTACAAGTTTTAATTAATTCTTCTAAAGTAAGTTTAATTGAAATATTATTTGTTTCTTTTTCAATTAAACATTCATAAAGATTTTCATTTGTTGGTTCTATATTTAAATATAAATTATTTAGAGTGAAATTTTCATTTAAATGTTTTAATTGTCTTTCTGCACTTTCCATTTTTGAGATATTTGTTTTTACTTTTTCTAAATTATGATTTGCTTCTACTTCTTCTCGTTTTATTTGTTTATGTCTATCTACAAAACTTGTAAAATCTTTTCTTATAGAAGACAATTCTGAAATATCACCTTCAAATTCTTTTGGATATGCTTTTTCTCTTAAACAATCTAATTCTATTTTAGATTCATTTAAAGTTTTTTGTTTTTCATTTAATACTTGTGTTGTTCTATCTAAATCTAAATCTGTAATTTTTGATGATAATAAATGTTCCATTGTTTACCTTCTTTTTATTTTTAATATACAATAAAGAAACTTAAAGATAGATTAATTTTGTATTAAATCAAAATGTATTAAAATAGTATTATAAATACTACCTATATCTATATTAAAGTAAAATATCAAGATAAGTATACAAATTATAATAAAAAATCATTTTTATAAAAACATATTTGAATAGTATGTTGGGTTTCTATTTCATTGTTCAACTTTTTAGATTACTTGCTTTTTATTTTGTGATTTTTTCTATTTTTTGATAACTATTATTAAAATTATATATATAGAAAATGGAATTCCTAACGTATATATAAAATTACCTAAATAATATATATTTTTATGGAATTGTTTTTCACCTGCTATAAAATATGAACAAGTCACTATAATAATAGAAATTACATAAAACCAACAAAAGTATTTTTATTTTTTTTTGTAAAATTATTTGATTGGTCTTCTATATGTTTTATATTATTTGTTTTTTCTACTTTTTCTATTGTTGTTTCTTCTTTATTTTTCTTTTTTCTATATTGATAATATGAATGCGAAAAATGAATAATTAATATAGGTGTAATAAGTAATCCTATAAAAAAATAACTTCTATTGTTGTTGGTTTAGACATATAATTCCTTTTTTAATATTATAATACATATAAATATAATATTAGGAAAATGATTATTTTATGGAATATTACTCTTTTGAAGATTTAAAACCTTATTTATTGAAATTAGATATTAGAAGCGCAAGGAATTATAAATCTAAGATACACATATTAAAAGAAGAACTTTTTAAAAAACTTTTATATAACGATTTAAGTAGATATAAAGATTATGTCAATTTACAAAAAAGCATGTTTGCTTCAAAACAAGAACACATTGATATTATTAATAAATATAATATTGGAAGTAAATTAGAATATAAAATTTTTAAACCAGAATTAGAAAAAAAAATAAAAAAATTTTTATTTTCTAAACCAGATGAAAAATTTAATTTTAGTTGGTCAAAAGAAATTTACTTTTCTTCTTTTAAAAGTTCTAATATAGAAAATTTAATTAAGAGTGAATTATCAATTATTTTAAATAAAAAAATAGATTCCATTCAAAATTACAAAGGTATATCTGAAATGGATATTTTTATACCTGAATATAAAATTTCAATAGAATATGATGGTTATTTTTTTCATAAAAATAGAAAAATAAAGGATTTAAATAAATATATTACTATATATAATAATTCTATTACACCTATAAACATTAGAGAGATAAAAAATATAAATCCTTTAAGAATTTCTCATAATGATATATTTTTTAAATGGAGTAATAATGATAATGATTTTAAAGAATTAATTTTAAATATTTTACAAAAAATAATATCTATAACTAATGATAAGAAATTATTTAAATTATATTTAACATATAAAGACAATGATTGTATATTGACAAATATTTCTTATATATTAAATATGAGAAAAGGTATCAATATAGAAGAAGTAATAGACAAAATAAAAGAAATAAGTAAAATAGAAAAAATTTATTATCAAAGTCATTTTTTACTTAATTTTACTTATTTTAAGAAAAAATATAAATTATCATTTTCAAAAATAGAAGCAAAACAAACCATTAAAGAATATAATTTATTTCCAAAAAAAGAATTTTTAAATAATTATAATTTATTTAAAAAAGTTTGTAGACAATATAATTTATTAACAGAAGAACAATATCTTAAAAATTACAAGAATATAAAATATGATAATTTATATTTACCTAGTAATCCACATAAATTTTTTAAGAAATGGATTAGTTGGTATGATATTAAATTTTTTTCACTAGAAGAGATTAAAAAAATACTACCAAAAGACATAAATACACATAAAAAATGGAGAAAATTTAGAAAAGAATCAAATTATAAAAACAATATACCAATTGAACCTCAATATTTTTTTAAAAAAGATTGGAAAGGATTTAATCAGTTTTATAATTAGTTCCAAATTTATACAAAAATTATCATTTTTATTTAAATTTATTTATTGTTGTTTTGGTAATTTCTTTTGATAATTCTTTGGTTTCTTCTTTTGAAATATCTACATTGTCTTTATTCAATATTTCTTGTATTTGTCTTTCCAATTCTTCTTCCATTTCTATTGGTAATTCTTCCATATTATATTTACTTTTCAATAATTCAATTTGAGAAATAATACTATTTTTATTTTCAGTATTGTTTTCTAAATAATGTTCTACTAAAAATTTTGATAATTTAAAATCTATCTCTTTTTCTTTCTTCTCTTTTATTTTATTAACTAATTCTTTTTTCCCATTTGATTCCAATAATTCTATAAATATATTTTCTTCTGTGTATATTAGTAATTTACTATATTCTTCCTCTGTTATTAGTTTACCTTCACCTACACTCATACTTCTTGCAAAGTCTTTCATCTCTTTTGGTGCTTTAATTATTGAAACTATTGTATTTATTTTTATTTTATTTTGTTCTTCTTGTAATTTGTTTGCTCTTTGAGAATTATTGATTTCATTATGAGCACTATTTAAATGGTCAAAAGAATGATGAGAAGATAAACCTTTAAATGTATTTATGAAGAAATCTTTTTCTTCTATTTTTAATTCATTCCAAAGATTTGGATTTTTTACAAAATTAATAAATAAGAAATCACCAATCAAAGACTTTCTTGTTGTATTTTTATTAACTAACATATCTAAATTATTAACTAATTTAATCAATTGTTCTTCTTCTCCACCAGAATTTCTTTGTTTTATTAAATATCCTTTAATTATTTCATTTTCTTTAAAGATATTTGTTCTTTCTTTATTTTTTTTATTTGGAAATTCTTTTAAATCTTTCATATATTTTAAAAGTATATCAAAAGTAAAGTCATTCATTTTATTATTTTCTTTATCAAAAATTCTTTCTTCAACTTCACTTTCTTCTTTTGTAATTAAATCTAAATTATATATATTTCCAATTGATACATTTGAAGTTGTTTTTAATAATAATTCCATATATTCTATTTCATAATCTTGTGCTATAACTGATTTTTTATCTGTTAAACCTGATATATTATGTAAAGAGTTATATATAGTATTATGGAAGGTTCTAATTAACTTATTTGTTGAAGGTTGTAAGTTTATATCTGCAAAAAAAGCATAATTGATAGGAATATTTTTACTTTCCAGTTCTTCTATTAACTTTTTTGTTTTTTCATATATTTCTTTATTTAGACTATCTTTTTTTTCAAAGATATCTCCAACTTCATTTGAAACCATATCATTTAATTCATTTACTTTAATATTAGGATTTTCATTATTATATTTTGAATATAAAAGATACATATAAAAATGTCTAGGGATTTGTTGATTAGAAACAAATAACCCATTCTTTCTATCAATATTACCACTATCATCAACAGTACAATCAATAACAGATAAATTATTATTACAATCTTTATAAAGAGTGTCAATTCTACCAGAACCACCATCTTTAAACTCAAAAGATAGAGATTTTTTATTTTTAAACTTAAAAGGTTTATTACCATTCATAGCAGCATTGTTTATATAAGTCAACATATCTTTTGTTGTTTTAATTTTATCTTTTTGTTCCTGTGTCATTTGGTCATAATCATGTTTAAATAATAATAACCAAGATTTTATTTCTGCTAATTTATTATTTGAAAAGTTTTCTAAATGTTTTACAAAACTATCACTATCTTCTGTTGAAAAATGTATCTTAATATCATTTAATAAAAACTTTTTCAAATCACTAATAGAACTATCTATTTGTTTCTTAAATGATTTAACTATATTTTCATTTAATGAATTTTTAGATTGGAAATAAATATTAAACCTTGTTTCATTTATATCCATTTTATTATCAATAATATAATGATTTAAATATAAAAGTTCTTCATCATTTAAATTAGATAAATCAATAGTATCTTCTAATAATCTAACAATATATGAAGTTGTTATATTGTCTTTATTATTTTTTTTATTTTCTTCTTCTTGTTTATCTCTTTGTTTTTCTAAAAAAATTAAATCAGAACTAAAAGAGTAAGTTGATTTTTCATTAAGATTTTCTGTAAATAAGTTGATTTTTTCTAATAAAGTATTTGTTTTTTGAGAGTTTTGAGAACATATAGATTTTAATTCTTCTAATTTTACAACCTGTTCTTTTGTTAATTCTTTTTTAAACTCTTCTACTGTTATTTTATCTTTTTGAGTTTTATTTAAATCTTTGTATCTATTTTCATATTTTTCTGTTATTTCTTCTTTAAAAGATAATATTTCTTTATTAGTCATTTAACAATCCTTTGTTTGGTTTGGTTTTATTTATGATTTTTTTATTTTTATTTATTATAACATAATAATCTTATTTTAATTTTAAACAAAAATTATCATTTTTTATTTATAATTAAAATTATTTTTTGGAGCTTTTTGTGATTTATGATTTTTGGAAAAATTATGAAAATATTTTATTTTTTGAACAAGCAAATATTTTAGATTGTAGATTAGATAATATTATTATTAAATTAAGTACTTTTTTTCAAAGAGTTATTATTAAACCTATAGAAAAAGAAAATATTTCTTTTTTTATAGCTGGGTCTTGTTTAAAAAGTGATACTTTTAATGATTTAGATATTTTTTTTAATAACAAAGAAGATTTAAATCTTATTGATAATTCCTTAAACAAAGATTTTTTTGAATATTCTAATAACTCTAAAACTTACAAATACAAAAATGAATTATACCAATTAGTTTTTAGAGAAAAATATAATAATTGTACTTTAAAAGAACTTATTAATGGTTTTGATTTTGCTTCTACTAAATTAGGTTTTAAATGTAATTACAATACTAAGTTAAGAACTTTACAAGTTGAAGAATTAGACCTTAGAGAAGAATTTATAATGTATATAAATACAAAATATAATCCTTTACTACAAATGAGTATTAATCCTATGGTTTCCTTACAAAGAGCACTTCTTTTTACTAAAAGAGGGGATGATGTTCCTTTTGAAACCTTTTTAAATATTATTGATAAAGTTACTGATATGAAATTAAATGGTGATTTTACAGAAGAAAATTTTTTAAAAAATCTTAAAGGAAATCCTAATAAATTACAAAATATAAAAGAAGCTATTCAAGATTTTGTGAATGAGGAAAATAATAAATAAAAATTCTTTTTTAGATATAATTTTGAATTATTTTAATAAGGTGGACTTTCAAATGATTGGAATTATTAAAGAATATAAAAACATTATTGAAGATAATATTGCAAAAAACTATTTTAATAAATTATTAGAAGAAATTGAATGGGAAATTGATGAATATAACCTTATGGGTAATATTGTTAAATCTCCAAGAAAAGTTGCATACTATGGTGATAAAAACTATTCTTACTCAGGTACTACTAAAATTGCTAAACCATATATCCCATTACTTAATGAAATACAAAACATTGTTTGTAAAGAATTAAGATTAGAAAATAACTATTTTAATGGAGTTTTATTAAATCTTTATAGAGATGGTAAAGATTATATGGGATATCATACTGACAATGAAAATGAAATGGAAGAAACTATTATAGTAGGTCTTTCACTTGGACAAAAAAGAAAGTTTTATTTTAAAAATAATTCAACAAAAGAAGTTTCAAAATATTCTATGGATAATGGGAATATGATAGTAATGTACCCTAAATGTCAACAACTTTTTAAACATTCTATTCCAAAAGAATTAAGAATTAAAGAACCAAGAATATCATTAACTTTCAGAAGATTTAAATAATTTAGTTAAAGTTTAATTTGTTGTTTTTTATAATATAATAAATAAAAAAGGAGTTTTTATGAAAAAAAATATTCTTTGTCCTAATTGTAATAATAAGAAAAAAATTGACCAACTATCTGAAAAAGATAATAACAAAGAATACCATTGTGGTACTTGTGATACTTATTTTTCTTCTAAGGATGTAAAAAAAGAAAAATAATTCTTCTTTTTTATTTGGTACTTTTATAATTTAGGTGTTCTAGTTGTTGGTTTTTTAGTTGATTTACCTAATGTTTCAAGATTTGATTTATGCATCTTTTCACCATTTTTTAATAAAACTTGTTTATCATCAATTAAAATTTCTTTTATTATATCTGCTTCTTTCAATTGATTAATTTTATTTATTAAATTTTCACTTTGTTCTTCTATTTTATGAGTTGTTGATACTCCTAATTGTTTTCTTATATCACCTATAATAGTTTCCAAAGTCTTAAAACCTCTTTCATTCATAATTTTATCTATTGTAAATTGAGGTACATATAATTTAATTGTTGTTATTGTTTCTTTTACACTTGGTGAATTTTCTAAATATGTGTCCCTTTTATCTGAAAGTGTCATAACCATACCTGGTTCAACCTTTAAATCTTCAACTCTTTCTAAAAACTCTTTTTTATCTGAAATATATTTTGCTTTTAATACAATTGCTTTATTTGAAATAACACTCATTTTTTTCCTTTTTTTCTTTATTATTAAATATTATAATACTTTTTTTATTTTTTATTTTAAGGTTTATTAAAATATTTTTATTTTATTTTTAACTTTTAGACTATGTTGTTTTAAAATTCTTTATAATATTTTAAATAAAACAAAGGAATAATTTAATGAAATTAAAAAACTTAGAAATAAAACTAACTAACATTAAAGGTTTAACTGAAAATAAAACTTTAGTTATACCTAGTTTTTTCCCATTATATGCTTGGGAAAATAAACAAATCAATGAACTATTTGTTGATTTAAATAATAGTTTTAAAGAAGGTAGTGATTACTTCATGGGAGGACTTCTATCTACTAACTTTGATGAAAATAATTTTTATATTTTTGAAGGTATTAATAGACTTACTACTATTTTACATATTTTAAAAGAATTTTCTAATTTAGAAAATATAAATCAAAACACAAAAAAAGAAATTAATAATGTTTGTTTTAATCAAGATATTGAAAGATTATTAATTGAAACAAATTCTGGAGAATTAAAACCACCTTTAATTCCTAATAGTACAAAAAAACATATAAAAGATATAATAACACAACATTATGGAAAATGGTCAGCAGAAGAACTTGAAGCATTTATTATTTTCCATATACATAATAATTTCTTTATATTTAGAAATATTGATTCATTAAATCAAGAAAATAAAACTGAAACTTTTATTGGAGTTTTAAATATACATAAGCAGCTTAATTCAAGAGGTAAAAAATTTAATGTTGAAGAGATTAATGATATAATAAATACATTAAAAAACAAATAAGGAAAATTTATGAACAAACTTGAAGGTGAACCTAATAATAGACAAATACAAGATTATAATAAAATGCCAAAAAAACAAAAAAAATTATTAATTATTGTTTTTTCAATCAGTATTGTTTTTTTAGGGTTTATTCAATATTTAAAAATAAATTTGTAATATTTTATCATTATAATAAAATAAAAAGGAACAATATGAGTGGGGACTTACTATTTAGATATAAAAATCTTAAATCTCACTTTAAAAGAAAATTACCCATTGTTGTTCTTGATTTAAATTATGATAAAGAAAATGATATTATTCATGAAATATCTCTTTTCTTTTATCATAATGGTAAAACTCAATTTTTTTATTATAATTTAACTAATCCTAATAACAACTCTTTTTCTTTTGATAAAACACTCAAAAATACTCATAAAAACATCATTAATGAATTACATAATAGATTAAAAAAACAAGAACATTTTTTAGTTGGATTAAATATGAAAAGAAATCTTAAACTTTTAAAAATATCTTGTGAAAATCAAGTTAGAAGAAGTATTGATTTTGGGAAAATCCCACAAATTTTAAGTTTTTATAAAAATAAAGAAAAACCTAAAACTGTTTCCCAAATATTTACAGATTTTAATATTAAACCTAATTGTAACATTTCTAACTCAGGTAATAAAAGTAAATATATTTTAGATGTTTGTTTAGAAATACTTTAATATGAAATTGCTTTAATATTTTCAACTTTTAATATATTAATTTCTTCACCAAATAATGTTTCTATAACCCCTCCCGCTTCTTTTAATATTATTGCACCAGCTGCAATATCCCAAGGTTTAATTAAATTAACAGCATACAAACCATAAATACCTCTTGCTACATAACATAATTCTAATGCCGCTGAGTTTACTGTTCTTTTATCACTATATTCATTTGTCAACGTATTTATTATGTCTTCTTCTATTTTGGGTGTATTTTGTTTTCTTCTACTAATATATGTAGAACATAATAAATTTTTTTTATTTCCTTTCTTTACTTCTATTTTTTTATTATTTAAGAATGCTTCTCCACTTCTTGCACTTGCTTCATATAGTTCATTCATTATAGGATTATATACTATTCCATAATATTCTTTACCTTCTTTATATACAGCTACAGATATACTTACATAAGGAAATCCCTTTACAAAATTTGAAGTTCCATCTATTGGGTCTACTACAAAATAATTTTTTAATTCTTTATCATTTATATAATTTTCTAAATTATCACTTTCTTCACCTATAAAATTAAATTCTGGAAAATATTCTTCAAACATTTCTTTTAAATATTCTTCTATCCTTACATCATATTCAGTAACTAAATCTATTTCTGAAGTTTTTGTTTTTACTTCTTTTTTTCCATAAAAACCTTCTTTTAATATTTCTCCTGCTTCTTTTACAATTTCTTTAATTTTTGATTGCAACTTATAACCTTTTTATTTTTATTTTATCATGTTTTTTCATAATATTTTCTTTATTAGAATTAGTTTATTACCATTTTTTTTATTAAAAATATTATAATAAATGAAAATATAGGATATAACTTGAAACCAATAATTAAGTGGAGTGGTGGTAAATCACAAGAAATTAAATTTTTTGAACACAAAATTCCTAAAAAATTTAATAGATATATAGAACCTTTTATGGGTGGTGGTGGTGTTTTCTTTCACTTGGAACATTCTAATTCAATTATTAATGACATAAACTTTGAGTTAGTGTCTTTATATAATTTAATACATAATAAACAAAAAAGAATATTTTTTATTAAACAATTAAATGAAATAAATAAACAAAGAATTTTATTCAATGAATATTATAAAAAATTTAATAAAGAGGAAATTATTTCTCTTTTTAATCTAAAAATCACAAAAGAATTGATTATAAAATTACCTAAACCTATTTTATATGATTTAGATAATAAGTTAGAAGGATATGTTAAAAAATCATTAAAAGATAAAATCAATAGAATACAAAAAATTGAAGAAAAAGAAAATAAAAAATTTAATGATATTGAATATGGAGAACATTTAACAACTGCACTACAAAGTGCTTTGTATTTTTATTGTAGAGATATTTACAACAAAGGTTATGAAGAATTAAAAGATAAAGATATTTCTCACTATATTGCCAATTGGTATTATGTAAGAGAGTTTTGTTATTCTTCTATGTTTAGATTTTCTAAAAATGGTAATTTTAATGTACCTTATGGTGGTATTGGTTATAATTCAAAAGATTTTAGTGTTAAAATCAATAACATTAATAACAATAAAAAATTACATTCTCTTTTAGAAAATACTCAAATAAATAAAATGGATTTTGAAGAATTATTTGAAAAATATAATTATTTTGAAAGTGAAGATTTCTTATTTTTAGATCCACCTTATGATAGTGAATTCTCTCAATATAATAAAGAAGGTGATTTTGACAAAAAAGAACAAATTAGATTAAGAGATTGTTTATTAAAAGTAAATTGTAAATTAATGGTTGTTATTAAAGAAACTGATTTTATTTATGATTTATATAAAACTGATTTTAAAATTGAAAAATTTGATAAAAAATATATGACTAATATGAGAAATAGAAACAACAAAGATGTTCAACATCTTATAATTACCAATTATTAATTGGTAATTATTTTAACTTCTTATATCTAATACATTTCCTTTAAATCTATTTTTTACTATTTAGATTTACAACAGGTGGTGTTGTAATACCTGAATTATCATTATTGGTTCCATAATTTTTTAAATAATTATCTATTTCTTCTTCTAAACCTTGAAGTTCTTCTTTTACAATATTTGTTTTTGATATTTCCAAATATTGGGTAAAGTAATTCTGTTTTGTAGTTAAATAATATTTTCCTTCTTGTTTTTCTATTTTTATTTCACTATTAGATATTAAGCCATTATTATTCATAACTTCAAATACTAATTTATTTTTGTTTAGTTTTATCTTCATTCCTCTAATATCTTCTTTTAACTTTTCTTTTGAACTATAAATTGTTACTTTTGATAGTTTATTTTCACCACCTCTTAATAGGTTTGCCATTTCTTCTTTTTCTTCTAACCTAAACATTACTAGAAACAACTCTTTTTTTATCTCTTCTGATAAGTTATTTAACTCTTCCATATTTTCATTTAAAGAACCTTTTTCAAAAATCTTCTTTACTTCTTCTGGAATTCTGTTTGATGATATACTAATTTTTTTTGATAATAATTTATCTTTTCCTTCTTTTATTTTCATTTTTAATCCTTTATTTTTATATTATTATAAATTTAATTTAGAAACAACTTAAAATTATTAAATATCTAAAATTTGTTGTTTTATAATTTTGGGGTTTTTTAACACTTCCAATATTTCTTCTAGTTTTCTAAAATTATATTTCTTTTTATCAAAAATTTTTCCTTTTTTAAATCCATATAAAGTTACTTCTGGTTGATTATCTATCTCTATTATTTCACTAGTATTAAAAAGATAAAATAGTTGTTCTCTATCTAAATAATATAAAATGTATGATTCTTGGGAAATACAAGTATTTATTTTATTTTGTTTAAAAAAACAATTATTACCTCTTTGTACTTCTACTTCATATCCATTTATTTTTAAATCTGGATTAGAATTAAAATTAAATAAAGAATGTTTTCTATCTTTGTCACTTCCAGTTTTTTCAATACTATATCCTAAGTTTTTACAACTTTCATATATATAATCCTCAAATTTCCAATTTTTTTCTACATTTTCTAATAATTGTTCTATTGTTCTATTATCTTTTATGTATATAAGGCTTTGTAATGCTAACAAAGTTTTAAAAATATTATTATTTGGGGTTTTTAATTTTGATGTATATCTATTATGAAAATCTATATCTTCTTTATTTTCTTCATAAACCTTACTTAACATTTCTATTTCTTCTTTTGATAGAATATTCTCTACTTCTTTTATATCTATCCATTTTTTATTATTTAAAACTTTAAAATATATACTTTCTATTTTTTCCCAATTTTCTTTTAGAAATCTCATATTACTCACTTTTTATTTTATTATACTTTTTTCAAGTTTAATAAAACCTTAAAGAATATAATCAAAAATCTTATTTTTATTAATTATTCTTTTTATAATTGTTTTAAAAATTAAGGTTAATATTTGTTTCCAAAAAAAATCACAAAACAATTAAAAAATTATTCTGTCCTATATGTTGAAGATGATAAAATAATTAGAGATAATATAACAGAAATATTAAATGAATTATTTTTTTGTGTTGAAAGTGTTTGTTGTGTTTCAGAGGCTTTATTAAAATATGAAGAAAAAAAATTTGACTTAATTATTTCAGATATTAGATTAAAAAATGAAAATGGTCTTGATTTTATTAAAAAAATTAGAGAAAATGACAAAAAAACAAGAATTATCATTACTTCTGCTTTCACTGATCTGGATTATTTATTAATTGCAACTGAATTACATTTAGTTAAATATATTGTAAAACCTATCACACAAGAAAATCTATCAGAAGCGTTTGATATTTTTCTTAATAGTTTTGATAAAAATAAAATATATAAATTATCCAATCATTGTTCTTATTATGTTAAAGATTTAACAATTAAAAACAATAATGAAGATTTTATCTTAACAAAAAAGGAAGCTTGTTTTTTAAATCTTCTTTTAGAAAAAAATAGGATTATTACATACAAAGAATTAGAGTATATATATTGGGGAAAAAAAGGAAATATGACTAAAAATGCTATGAGATTATTTATTAAAAATTTTAGAAAAAAATTACCTAAAGATTCTTTAAAAAATATTCAAGATGTTGGTTATAAATTAGATTATTTTTCTTAAAATAATTTATTCCACACATATTTTTCAAATCCTTTTCCTTTATTTTTCATAAAACATTTTTCTTTATAATATTTTTCATCTATTTCTACTTCTTTTGTTTTCTTTATTAAAGATTTATTTATAAAAGCACAATTTGCTGTTTTCCTATCACTTCTTGAAGAAATAATATATATAATCTCTCCATTAATTCTGAAATAGATATATGCATAATTTCTATATTTTTCTTCTATAACAAATTCCATTGTTATTTTATCTTCTTCTTTTATATTCATTTCTATTTTTTTATATATAATTTTCTTTTTTTCTTTTACTAAAAATGTTTTTTCTTTTTTAATTTCATTTAATCCCACAAAACCATATTCACAAAAATTAAAAATTGTTTCAAATATATTTTTTGAAATCCTCTTCTCACCCTCTACTGCTTTTTTATTTAAAATATTTTCAAAATATTCTTTATGTTCTTTCACTTTATCATTTAATAATAAGATTGACAAATCTCTTATTATTTCTGAATCTATTGTTTTTTGAAAATTCTCTATTTTTAGATTTTTGTTTGCTGGAAATTTCATAAGAGTTGTAATTTTATCATAATCTTTCATATCATAGCAATGTAAAAAATCATTTCCACTTTGAATAATATCTCCTTTATACATAATCTTGTTCTTCACTCTTTTTTGTGATACTTCTTTATATTTTTTATAATATTTTTTTGTTTCTTCTAATTTAATGAATTTAAATTTATTTCTTTCATTTTCTGAGATTTCTTCATTAAAATAATAATTTGATTTTTGTTTTAATGGGTTTTTACACTGAACATCTTTGAAGTTTTGATTTACATAATAATTTATATTTTCAATTGCATAATTGATATAATTTTTTGTAATTTTATTATCATTTTCTTTTTTATATTGTTTTATTTCTTCTAATATATTTAAAATACTTTGTTTTGTATTAAATATTTCTATATATTTTGGATACATATCTGAAAACATATAAATTTTATTTTTTATTCTTTTTTTTATTTTTTCTGAACTTTTAGAAATTGAATTATCATTTTTCAATTTCTCTAAAGTACTTTTAAAATATCTTTTATCATTTCCAAAGATTTTTATTATTTCTTCTATTTTTTGTTTCATTTTTATCTCTATTTTTATTTTTATAATAAATAATATAATAATAAACCTTAGAAACTGATTAAACATATAATAAAAATATATATAAATATAGAAACATAAAACTTTAAAGTCTTTTTAAGTTTTTTTTAATATAATATGGTTAAATATATATATGAAGGTTATTATGAAGAAATTAAGAATTTTTGAAACATTCTCTGGAATAGGTGCTCAAACAAAAGCATTAAGTAATATTAAAAATATTGATTTTGAAAATGTGGGAATTAGTGAATGGTATATTGATGCAATAATTGCTTATGCCAAAACACATCACAATAAAGAGTTTTTTAAATTAAAACAAGAATTGGAGAAAAATAATATTTCAAAAAAAGATATTATTTCTGAATATGAAAATAATCCGCATTATGTTTTTTCTTCTAATAGTAAAACAGCTTCCAAATTAACTTCTATTAAAGAACTAAAAATAAAAGAATTATATGTTGCTAATAAAGTTTCAAACAATTTTGGTTCTATTGCTGAAATAAAAGGTAAGGATTTACCTCAAAATATTGACATTTTTACTTACTCTTTCCCTTGTCAATCAATTTCTCTTCAAGGTAAACAAGGGGGGTTATCACAAGATAGTGAAACAACTTCTTCTCTTGTTTGGCAAGTTTTAAGACTATTAAAAGAAGCAAAAGAACATAATAATCAACCAAAGGTTCTTTTGATGGAAAATGTTAAATCTTTATTTTCTAAAAAATTTATTGATACTTGGAATGAAATTAAAGAAATCTTAAGTGATTTTGGATACAACACTTATGACACAACTATCAATGCTATTGATAAAGGAAGTGTACAAAGAAGAGAAAGAGTTTTTGCTGTTTCTATTTTGAAAAAATTAGATACAGGTTTTGAATATAACAATAGCGATAAAAAGAAAAATAAAAAAATGTTTAAAGATATTTTAGAAGATACTATTCCTGAAAACTTTATTGCTAATAATCTTAAAAAACATATTGAAAATGAAAAAATGGAAATGAGACCTAGTGGGGTTGAATATTTAGTTTTAAAAAACTATACTACATTTCAATCTGAAAATATTTTATATTCTATTGAAGGAAAATCTCCTACTTTAACTGCAAGTGGTGCTAATAGTAGACTTAAAATGATTGACAAAAATGGGGATTTAAGATATATTTTACCTATTGAGGCTTGGCAACTTATGGGATTTGAAAAAAAAGATTTTGAACCAAATAAAGAACTTTCAAAAGCAACACTTCTAAGACTTGCTGGTAATTCAATCTCTGTTGAAGCAATTCAAGATATTTTTGAAGATATCATTTCACAAGTTTTCAATAAGTAAATATATGAGAAACCAACCAAAATATAATTTTATTAAAAATACTTCTTATGCTTTAAAAGGTTTAAAAGAATTATTTAAAAATGAAACTTCTTTTAAAATAGAAATAATTTTTTGTTTTCTTTTAATTCCTTTTATATTCTTTATTGAAACTAATTTAACTAATAAAATCATTATGTTTATAACTCTTTTTTTAGTTCCTCTTGTTGAAAGTCTAAATGGTGCAATCGAAAGAGTTGTTGATTTAATTACATTAGAACATAATGAAATGGCAGGTAAAGCAAAAGATGCTGGAAGTGCTGCTGTTTTTATTTCTATTTTTATTTGTTCTATAACTTGGTTTTTTATTATTTTCAATTAATTTAGTAAACTTTAAGTAAGATTATACTAAAATAATAAATATATAACTTAATAAGGAAACCACTATGTTAGATATTAAATTTTGTCCTCATTGTAATATTGAATGGGAAAAAAAACAAACTATTTATGAACATTTTCTTGAAAAAGAATTAAAAGTAATGCAAGAACAAAAAAATGATATCTTATCTAATGAAGATATTGTTTCTATTCAAAATTCAGCAAAAAATATTGCAGTATCTTATGGTTGTACAGAAGAAACTCCTAGACATTTTAGTATAAATGTTGTTGGAATTGAAGACCCTTATAAATATGATGGTGTTTCTTATTGGAAATGTACTTCTTGTAATACTGTTTTTGATAGATGGACTATGAAAGAATTAGATTTAAAACTTTAATTTTTTTTGAATTAAAGTTCTTTTTCTAAAAGAAATGTTTTATATGTAAAATCATTAATAGTTGTTTTAGAAAAATACTCTTTTATTATTTTAAATCCACTTTTTTTATAAAACTTTAATGAACTAGGTAATATACTAACTTTTACTTTCTTTACTCCTTTTTCTTTTAAATGATTCAAAACATAAATAATTAATTTACTACCATAACCTTTTTTCAATTTATCATATTTAATATAAAATGATTTTAATTCATATTGATTTCCTTCTTCTAAGTAAGATAATGTTCCTAATATTTCTTCTTCATTTTTTAATACAAAAATCTCTAAGTCTTTAAATCTTTTTTCTACATTTTCTATACTAGCAAATAGCAACATTGAATTAGCAACTTCTATTCCATATTTTTCTTTTTTATTTGTTTTTTTTTGAGTTTGGTAAATCAATTTCATCAATTCTATTTGTTCTATTACTGTTAGTTTTTTTAAGTTAGTTCTTTTAATTTCTAGTTTTTCTATTTCTTGCATCTAAAGTAACCTTTATTTCTAGTTTTTTCTTATATTATACTAAAAAATTTAAAATTACAATTTTGCTAGAATATATTCTATATGTTGTGATGGAAATATTGAAATATTTTTCATAATATATACTAAGTCTTTTAGATTTTTTTTATCTTCTTTTAATTCTTCTTTTGAGATACTTTTTTCATATGTTTTTTTTATTATTTCTAAGTATTTTTTTTCATATACATTTAATTCTTTTTGAATATTAAAATCTATCTTTTTCTTTTCATTAATTCCTTTTAAAATTAAAAATACTTTTTTTCTATTTGTTTCTTCATTAAAAAATATATTTTCTTTACTATCTTTTTTGAATATTAATCTTAAATCATTAATCATATCTCTAATGTCTGCTGGGGTGTAATGTTTTTCTTTTTCTATACTTTTTAATGTTCTTTCAAACTTCTCCAATGGTTTATAAAATTTTGTTTTACTTGTTGTATAAAATGTATATATTTCATTTTTTAAAAAAAAATTTTCTTTTAATTCTTTTACTATGATTTTTTTATTTCTTTTTGTGATTTTATATCTTTCTAAATATTTAGTTATAACATCTTCTATTTTTTTTAAGATTTTTTTTTCTTTTTCTTCTCTATCTATTATCCCTATAAATCTTTGTCTTTCTTTTTTATATTTAAAGAAACCTAATTTATTGGTTGTATCTAAAAACACTAAAAATTCAAATGGAATATTTCTTAAATAATTTGTTTTCATCTAATCCCTTTTTATTTCTCTTTTTGTTATATTTTATTAAATTATAATATCAAAAGGGGACTTTTTTTACTTTTCTTTCTTAAAACATATTTTTTCTAAGTGAAATTACCATTAAGTCTTTTGTTAATTTTAATTTTAATTTTTTTAGTTCATATTGTTTTTTACTATTTATCAATATTTTTACATTGTATTTAGCTATATTCCCTAAATCTACATCTTTCTTTAATGCTTCTATTTTCATTTCAAACATTTTTATTATTTCATTAAAATTAATTTCTTTTTTTGTTATTAGATCATATTTTGATTTATTAAATTCATACAAATTACTCATTTGATATTTTTTCTCTTCATATGTAACTTTACTCTTTAATATATCTAGTCTTGACTTTTCATTATTAAAGTATACATTTGGATGTATTTTCAATGATGCTCTTATTCCATATGAATCATATTTTTCTTTAGTTGGTTCATTATATTTTGTTGATGAAGCAAATATTGAAATTTTTGGTAAATATTCACTTACTTTTAAATCTTTATATTTTTTTAAACTTTCTATTTTTATAGAATCTAAATTTATTATATTTTCTTTTAAAAATACTTTCTTTTCTGGAAATGGTAGATGTGTTAATTTTATTTCTTTAAAATTATATTTTGTATATTTTTTTAAATCTTTTAATAATAATTTTTTTTCTATTTCCAAATCTATTAAAGAATTATTTAAAGTCTCTATTGTTATTAGTAAGTCATTTACTGTAAATATATCTATTAAACCATTTTTAAATTGTTCTTCTTTTGTTTTTAACTCTATTTTTTTATTAGATAATGTTAATTTTATATCTTCTATATTTATTTCTAATAATTGATAACTTTTTAATAACATATGAATATTTAATAATATATTTTTTTGTTCTATATCTAAACTTTTTAAGTCTATATCTTCTAATATATTACTATATTTTACACTATGGAATATACCTCCACTTCTAAATATATCTTGTGAAAATGATATTGAAGAATATTCTTCTTCATGTTCTAAATTTTTTGAATATGATAAATTTATAGGAGATATAATATCCCATTTAGATTTTATATTATTATTTAAAATTATTTTTTTATCTATTTCATATTTTTTATCTATATATTCATTTGTAAGATTTTCAACCTTTACATATTCTTGTGAACCAAATAAACTACAAACACTTATAGATAATAATATAGGTATATATTTTTTCATTTTCTTACCTTATATAGACAAAGTTATAAAAGTAGATAACTTAACTTCTTCTTCTGTTTTTAATACTATTTCATAACCTGATAAGAATGTTTCACTTTTTATCAAATCTATTGACTTCACTTTCCATTGCTTTGTAATGTTTTTTTTGTTTTCATTTAATAATACATATTTTTCTTTTTCTATTTTTTCTAATTCTTCTTTTGTCAAATAAAATTTTATTTCTTTTTCTTTTATGTTTGAAACTTTCATTAATTTTGTACCTGGTGTTACATATTCATTTTTATTTATATAAATATCATTAATATATAAATCTTCTATTTCTATTGTTTTTCTTTTAATTATTTCTTCTAATAATGATTTTCTTTCTTTTAAATCTGCTAAATTCATATTTAAATTTAATAAATTATTTTTTTCTTTTAATTTATTACTTTTTGATTTTGATTCACTTTTTAAAATACCCTCTAATATGTTTTCACTATTTTTTATTAATTGTTTTAATAGTGTTATTTTTGTTAATATTTTTTTTAATTCTATTTCTTCTTTATATGTATCTATTTGAATTATTTTTGTTCTTTCTTTTATAAAATTTTTTTCTTTATTTAAAAAACTTTTACTTACTATTCCTGATACTTCACTTTGAATATAGAAAGTATTTGTTGGATTTATTTGAGATATTAACTCTTTTGCTGATAATGTACCAACTAGTAATATACCTGATAATAATATTTTTTTCAATTCTCTATCCTATTTTTATAAGAATTATAACAATATTTATCATTACTTATTTTGATTTTTTCTTTTTTTTGGGTTTTTTTTGATACAATGATACACCACTTTATTTGAAAGGTATTTAAAATAAATGTTTTTTTTTAGAAACAATGAAGAAAATAAGACAAATAACTGTCAATTATTAAATAAACAAAAAAACTTAAATAAAATTGATAGAGTTATCTCAACTATTGATGATTTTATTAAAAATAATAATCATAATGAAATATTTATAGTTAATGGTTTAAAAGATAGTTTTCAATATGTTATTAAAAGATATGTATATTATATTGATAAGAATTTTGAAATTAACAATGATTCTATTTATTCAAAAAAACTTGATCTTTTGATTTCAAATAAAAGAATAAAAAAAGATGTTTCAAAGTTTGTTTATTTAAAAAATAATAAACACATTTATACACCTAATGTATGTTTTTTTAATTATCAAGAAATCTTAGATGAAGATTATAAAGAAATAAATCTAATTGATGATGTTTCAAAAATATTAAAAGATAGAATTAAATAAGTCTATCTTTTTAATAATTTAAATTCTTCTTTTTAAAATAATTTCACCAAACTTTTTGTTTTATCAATAACAAACAAGAAAACACCTTCCTTTAGGGAGGTGATGAATTGTCAATAATCTTGAAATAATTCAACTTTTTTGGTTTCAATATATTAAAAATATGCTATTATATATAATATATAATATATTTTGAGAAAGGAGAAAATGTTTTGATTAAAGGTTATAAATACAAAATTAAACCAACAGAAAAACAAATAGAGTTATTAAAAACTCATATGTTTTCAGTTTCACAAGCATACAATATTCTTATTTCTTTGGATAAAACTGAATATAAAGATAATTTAGATAGAAAATCATTAGGTGAAAAACCAATATATTTAACTGCAACTGAAAAAGATAATAGAGTTAAAGATATTTTAAGAAATAGAGGACTTATTTTT
>Ga0209955_1000044_pt1 | contig 51058 bp, 52 predicted proteins | sample SalPonA_A_H2O_MG_FD_185716 | JGI IMG/M metagenome (GOLD analysis project Ga0209955, IMG submission 185716) | Water microbial communities from South San Francisco under conditions of wetland restoration - Salt Pond MetaG R2A_A_H2O_MG (SPAdes)... | ecosystem: Environmental > Aquatic > Non-marine... | reverse complement strand
GGGGTGATCTACATGAATAAAACCAAATTGACACTACTAGCCGCGCTGCTCTCAACAGCAGCAACAGTCGCTTCAGCTGAGACACCCGCAGATAAATATCCAGAGTCACTGCTCTACGACAAACCCGTTCAGGTATCAGATTCGGTTTGGTCAGCCATCGGACAGTTGAAGTTCTACACCTACGAAAACGCCGGTCACAATAATAACCTATCGTTCGTGATTGGCGACGAAGCGGTTATGGTGGTCAATGGCAGTAGCGCTTACCTACTCGCCAAAGCCCTTCACGATGAGATCAAACAGATCACCGATCTACCGGTGAAGTACGTGGTTGACGAAAATGGTCAGACACACGCCTCGGGCGGCAACAACTATTGGAAAGAGCAAGGCGCCACTATTATCGCTCATGTAGACGCTGCCGAAGAGATTGAAAATCATGGACCCCAAGGGCTAGAGCGCCTTAACGAACTCCTTAAAGAACGCATCGAAGGCAGTGAGATCATTCCCGTTGATGAGACCTTCGATGAGAGCATGGCGCTCGATCTAGGCGGTTTAGAAGTTGAGCTACTCCATTTGGGCCCCGCCCACTCAGCCGGCGATATCAGCGTCCATGTACCCAGCGAAAATGTAGTTATCGCCGGCGATATCGCCTTCCATCAGCGCATGCTGCCAGTATTCCCAGAGACCAATACGGCTGACTGGCTAGAGACTTGGGTGAATGAATTTACGCCACTGGCGCAGAACGCCATTATTATCCCGGGACATGGCGACCCCACGGACTTTACCCAGGTTGACACCTATACTCGTGGCTACCTCGAATATCTGCGTGGCAAAGTTGCCGAGTTACTCGATGAAGGCGGCACTCTTGCTGATGCTTATAATATCGATCAAAGCGAGTACATGTTCCTAGAGACTGCCGATGAACTAGCGGGTAAAAACGCCGGGCGTATTTTCGAAGCGATGGAGTGGGAGTGACCCCAAGCTTCACCCTACGCCCTTACCAACAGCAGGCGGTTGATGCGACGTTAACGCACTTCCGCCGCAGCGACTCCAGCGCCCTACTGGTTCTACCCACCGGTGCTGGCAAAAGCTTAGTCATTGCCGAACTCGCCCGACTAGCGAAGCGCAAAATCCTTGTGGTAACCCATGTGCAGGAGCTAGTAGAGCAAAACGCAGCCAAATTTGCGGCCCTTGGTCGGGCTCCTGGTATCTACTCCGCTGGCCTAAAACAGCGCGACACCGCGCCCCAAGTGGTGTTTGGCTCTATCCAATCCGTGGCTGCCAACCTTGGAGAGTTCGCTGCGCAATACTCTCTCCTAATTGTTGATGAAGCGCACCGCATTAGTGACAACTCTGAGTCACAATATCAGCAGTTGATCAGCCACTTAAAGCAGCTTAACCCTGGGCTAAAAGTGCTCGGCCTTACTGCCACCCCCTACAGGCTCGGTTATGGTTGGATCTATCGATACGACTATCGGGGCTTTGTGCGCTCAGAATCAGAGCGAATCTTCGAGCACTGCATCTATGACCTGCCGTTACGCTCACTGATAAAACAGGGCTATCTCACTACGCCCAAACTGGAGAAGCCGGCAATTGCCCAATACGACTTCTCCGCCCTTCGCCCCAATCGGGATGGGCTCTACGCCGAAGCCGATCTGAATGCCCTGCTCTCCCAATGCCCCCGTGTCACTGAGGCTATATGCCGCCAGGTTATCGCGCTAAGCGAAGGTCGCAGCGGGACCATGATATTCGCAGCCACTGTGAAGCACGCCAAGGAGATACTCGGTTACCTCCCCAGGGCGGAGAGCGCACTGGTGATCGCCGAAACAGAAGCGAGCGCGCGACGCGAAATTATTACCCGCTTTAAGGCCCGCAAGCTTAAATTTTTGGTAAACGTCTCGGTGCTGACGACAGGTTTTGACGCCCCGCATGTGGACCTCATTGCACTCCTGCGCCCTACCCAGTCTGTCAGCCTATTCCAACAGATGGTTGGGCGTGGGCTGCGCTTAAGTGAGGGCAAGAGCGAGTGTCTCATCTACGACTACGCCAACAACGGCATTGATCTCTATGACCCCGAAGTGGGCGAGCCTAAACCTGCACCTGATACGGAGCCAGTACAGGTGTTCTGCCCTGAGTGTGGCCACGCCAACCTCTTTTGGGGACGGACAGACGCGGAAGGGGAGGTGATTGAGCACTTTGGCCGGCGCTGCCAGGGGTTGCTGCAGTCACAGGAGCAGTGCAGCTTTCGCTATAAATTCAAGCGCTGCGCCAGTTGCGGCAGCGAAAACGATATCGCAGCGCGCAGCTGCCACGCCTGCGCGGCGGACCTAATCGACCCGGATGAGCTAATAAAACGCGCCCTATCACTCAAAGACCACAAAGTGATTCGTTGTGCAGGTGTCAGCACAAACGAGGAGGCAGGTAGCCTACGCCTTACCTACCACGATGAGGATGGTCAGACGCTCTCAGAGAAGTTTGATCTGTCGAACCCCAAACAGCGGGCACTGTTCAACGCACTTTTTGGTCGTCGCGCTGGCACTGCGCAAGCGCCGACCACCTTCCAAACAACGGATGAGGTTCTAAGCCACCACTCCCCACTCCCCCACCCTGATTTTGTTATCTCACGCAAGCAGGGGAAGTTTTGGCGCATCGCCGAACGACTATTTGACTATCAAGGCCCATACCGCCGCGCACACGAACTTTAGTTCAGATAGCGATAATTATTGGCACAAGTATTGCTTCAAAAATAACAGCAGGATAGCGATTGCCCACTCGGCAGGCAAAATTAAGAGAGCAACTGGATGCACCCAACCAAGATATCAATCAGCGAAGCGCAGCCTAAACCCATGCAATCTCGTGCTGAGTCCAGCAGAACCGACTTTGATATGACCGATATCCAGCAGAGGGGTATCGCGCTCTTTGCGCTAGTGCTTATCGCCGCAATACTCACTAAGGTGCTGCCTATCTATCTCGATGACGCCACAGCGCCCGTACAGAGCTTGATACTACCTCCCCTTGCCGTGCTGCTCTGCAGTTACACTCTAGTCAGGGCAGCTCAGGGGCGATGGCAGAGCGATAGGCTGATACAGTTTTTTATCTGGTTAATGCTACCAACGCTACTTGTTGGCGTGTCATTCGCTTATGAAACACCCTACGCCGCACTTCTGACTATATTCCCACTTGCATTCTTACTGGTACCGCGCAGGCTATTCAAACTATACGCAGTGATAGGGCTGGTACCAATGGCTCTGCTTGCTTATCAACTACTGCCGACAGATCTTCGCTACTTCGGTATTAATGCAGTGTTATTCACAGCGCTGACCCTAGTCCTGCTGAGGCAACTACTCGATTATCCACAGAGAGGCTCGTGTTCGCATGCGCGCCAAGTACGGCAGACTTCGCTGGCAGTTGCTGCAACTATTGCCCTGTTCGCACTCAACGGCTGGTTGAACAATGATGGGGCCTCTGTCTATGCAGCACTTCTTCTGGGGATTGCTGTTTTATTTGCAGCAAGAGGCGCAACTCTCTCGCGGGAGAAACTACTTCACAACTCACACCAACGGCTTGTGCTTGCTATTTTTGCTGCCATCGCTGCTTTCGAAATAGTCTACGAAGGCATGACTTCTGCGGCACTCGTAGCGCCATTGCTGGTGCTGGGCTACCTGGTTGTCACTGTCGCACTTGCCCGCCTCCTCGGTTTAAGCCTCGCTGTTTTATTGGCGGTTAACCTCTTTTACTCAATAGATTTAGAGGGCGCCGCCAACGCGCTCAGACTGCTGCTAGGCACGGGTGTAATATGGTTCTTTGTTGATCAGATTAGTCAGCGCCTGTTACACGCCCAGCAGGACAGTACGAATGAGCAGCGCACCAATTGGCGCACGATTGGAATGAGAGCCGGGCAGATATTCACGGCTAGTGCGGTCCTGGTGGGCATGGTAGCGGTGCCAATTGTTGAGAAAGTTAACCGCGACCAGCTTCAACCTGCAATAGTAGGGGCCCAAGGCGATACAGACCAAAATATTGCACAGTTCACCGCGTCGCTCTCCAATCTTGCGAGCCAAGTCAGCCTGATGGCCAACATGGATGATCTACTCAACTATGCCACCGCTCCTACCCCACTTTCAGAGCGTGCCCTTACTAGCTTTTTAGTCTCTATGGCAGATATGCGACGTCAGATGGTACAGCTACGCTATCTCGACCCCACAGGGAAAGAGCTAGTCAGAATCAACGGTGGGGAGGAGATTATCATCGTTCCTCCAGCACAGCTTCAGGACAAGGGTAGCCGACCCTATTTCAATTCTGGTATGCGACTTAATCCCGGAGAGTTATATTTCACGAGGATAGAGCTAAACCGCGAGAACGGCGTGGTGTCACAGCGACCCATGCCAGTTTTGCGAGCTGTAGCCCCGGTGTTTGATCTGATTGGGAATCGCAAAGGGGTGTTTGTCGTAAACTTTGACGCACAAGCACTACTCAATGACTTTGGGAGATACGACCCGCACAGCGGTGAAGAAGAGATATATCTTCTGGACAAAGAGGGCTATGCACTCGTTGCTCCCCCAGAACAGAGCCTTGTAGCCTTCTCCAGTGGGCCAAGGGCGGATAACTTTGCTCGGTGGCAGCCTAAGCTCTGGACAGAGGTCGCATTAGCCGAGCGCGGCTATCAACTGACCAATGAGACGCTTGACACGTATAGGGCATTTAACCCTCTGCAGCACGTGATATTGGACCTGCAGCAGCGTGGCGAACTCCCCACCGATCTGAGTCAGGAGTTACAACAGCAGATTCAAGCTTTAGAGATGCACGCCGTTCAGCGCTTACCACTTTCAGCGCTTAACAGCTCTAACATACTGCTCTCACCCGCGGGTATTTTTTGGATCCTTGTAACCCTAATTTTGCTAGCAGCGTTTGCCGTCGTACTCTCGTATCTTATAGAGCGTCAGCAACGCCTTAGCGAGCAGCGCAGCCTTTTGATAAAGCAGGGAGAACGTTTGCACCAAGCACTTATCGATGCGCAAGCCGCAACTGCGGCCAAAGGGCGTTTTCTAGCCACGATGAGTCACGAGATACGTACACCCTTGAACGGCGTCATCGGTATGCTTGGGTTAGCCCAGGATGAGATAGAGGATCCGAAAACCAAACAGCGACTCACCACAATTGCGCAATCCGCTGATGCACTCAAACTTATTGTAGATGATATTCTCGATATCTCTCGCCTCGAAGAGGGCCGGCTAGAGATTAGCACCGCCCCATTCGCCCCCACCGAACTGCTAAAATCTGTCCAACAGCTATTCGCCCCCGTGGCACAGCAGAAAGGGCTGCAGTTTGAGGTAGAGGCTACAAACCCAGAGCTCTACCTACTCGGAGACACTCACCGCCTAAAGCAGGTACTAAGCAACCTTGTGGGTAATGCGGTCAAATTTACTCAAACAGGCCAGATTAGGCTTAGCTCAACGCTGACGCTAGGCGCTGAAAACCGCAAAATCTGGCAGCTTATGGTCGAGGACAGCGGCATTGGTATGAGTGAGGAGCAGATGTCGCGTCTGTTCCAGCCCTTTACCCAGGCGGACGACAGCATCACGCGCCGTTATGGTGGCTCAGGTTTGGGGCTCTCAATCTGCAAGCAGTTAGTTGAGTTGATGGGTGGCAATATCAGCGTCAGTTCAGAACCCGCAAAAGGGTCACGCTTCTGCATAGAGTTGGACGTTGAGACTGTAGAGCCGCCTTCAGAGCTTCAAGACGAACAGACGCAGCTGACCCCTTACGAGCGAACAAAGCCTATAGCCGACGCAAAGATCCTCTTGGTAGACGACTCACCCACCAACAGAGTTGTTGCCAAGGGCATATTAGAACGAATGGGTATGCAGGTAGAGTGCGCTGTCGATGGTGGTAGCGCCCTTGCAGCTCTGGCAAAGCACACGCCAGACCTCGTGTTACTGGATATCCACATGCCCGACATGGATGGCTTTGAAGTTGCACGCCAAGTTCGACAGGGAGTTTGCGGTGCGGCGTCACAGCCGGTCGCTATCGTGGCGCTCACAGCTGCTGCCTTTGAGTCAGACCGTGAAGCTGCACGCGATGCCGGAATGAATGGTTTTCTTACCAAACCTTTAAATGCAGATGACCTTGCATCTGCACTTCTTCGCCAACTTAAGCCAGCTGTACAAGGTCCAATGAAATGATGAGACGAGAGACACGTATTGCACTTTTTTGCCTAGCACTGTTGGGCTATGAAGCCTGTGCCGAGGCCGATGCTCAGCGCTTGAGAATCTATAACTGGAGCGACTACATCGCGCCAGATGCGATAGCTCAGTTTGAGGCAGAGACGGGAATTAGCGTAACGCTGGAAACCTTCCACAGCAGTGAAATTCTCACGTCGAAGATCCTCGGTGGGCAGCTCGACTACGACCTGATTGTCCCTAGCAATGATACGCTCCCTAGTGCTATCACAATTAATGCTGTTCAAAGACTGAACCCTGAGTGGCTAACTAACCTTAATCACCTAGACCAAGACTTAACCTCCCTGCTGTCGACTACAGATCCAGATAGTCTCTATGGCGTCCCCTACTTATGGGGAACAACGGGTATGGGGGTGAACGTCGATAGAGTCCTTGAGATACTCGGACCCGATGCACCTATCAACTCCCTCGCCCTTATCTTTGATCCACAATACGCGCAGCCGCTTTCTCAATGCGGCATAACTCTGCTGGATTCACCGACTGAAGTGCTACCGATGGCACTCTCCTATCTCGGTATAGAACGCGGCACTCAAAACCGCACAGCCTTCAAGCGCGTAGATGAGCTGCTCGCCAGTATCTACCCCTATATCCAGGGATTTGAGTCTAACGCAAACAAATATCCAGACGCGCTAATTGAGGGCGAGAGCTGTGTGGTTCTGGGGTATTCGGGAGACCTTATATCGGCAGAATATAGTGCAAAGGAGCGCGGCATGGATGTGCGCTACACGATTCCAGCTGAGGGCGCAGAGCTCTGGTTTGATATGCTCGCAATCCCTACAAATGCAGAGAATGTGGAGAACGCCCATAAGTTTATAAACTTTCTGCTTCGACCTGAAGTTATCGCGAAGACCTCCAACTACCTCGCCTTCGCTAACGCCAATGCAAGTGCAACCCGCTTAGTGGACCCTGCTATAAGAGAAAATCCGAACATCTATCCAAGCTCTGAGGTGCGCGAGCGGCTATCACTGGTTGCAACGCGCCCGCTGACAGTCCAGCGCAACATGACACGTAGCTGGACGCTGTTTAAAAACGCGGTGCTATCCAATTAGAGCGCCCTACTAGAACAGCCAACGGGAGCGGCCGACTAGTTGAGCTAGCTTGCCAGATAGATATACATTCCAGCTGAAATAGCCAGTGGGGCAACCCAACCGGGGTGTTTCTACACCCCAATTAAGCGCCCCAGCGATTCCGCCTTATGAGGGTTGAACAACCTTATCGTAGACCGCACTCTCTTTGAGCATTTGATTGATGAGCGCTTGGTGTTCTGGCGCATATTCGTGATTATCCTCCCAGAGTTCATCGAAGCGTATACAACGCACATACTTATGTACGTCGTACTCAAACTGGTGACACTGGGGGTTTTTTACCGCTTCTATTTTCAGGCGCTTAGCTAACTCATCAAGATCGATGAGTGACTCAGGTTTCAGTACAACAAATACGACAAACTTCTCAGCCATAGTTTTATCCTTATAGCGGCAGTTGAGCTATCATCTTAGGGCAAGTTTGCTATTTCGCGCCAGCAATCTTCTGGCCTCTGAAGAAAAAGGAGAGAGAATGGACCCTTTCTGGATAGTTGTAACTGTTATCGCCGTTGTTTTACTTGGCTATCTGATCTCAATTTATAACCATTTAGTTCGATTAAAACATCAGGTGAGCCAATCTTGGTCCAATATCGACGTACTCCTAAAGCAGCGCCACGATGAATTGCCCAAATTGGTAGATAGCTGTAAAGAGCATATGGGCTATGAGTCGCAGACGTTACAGAAGGTGATTGAAGCGCGCAGTGCCGTCTCTGGCGCGCGTGAGTCGGGTAACGTGAAGGCGCTAGGCGCTGCCGAAACATTGCTGCGCCAGAGCCTAGGCTCACTCTTTGCAGTGGTTGAAGACTACCCCGAGCTGCGTGCTTCAGACTCCTTTGTGCATCTGCAGCAGCGTATCACTGGTCTGGAAAACGACATTGCCGACCGGCGAGAGTTCTATAACGATGCTGTCAACAGTCTCAACACCCGTATCGAGCAGTTCCCGGATGTGTTAGTGGCGCGTCGGTTCAGTTTCAATGCCGCTGAGCTATTAAAGTTTGATACCGCTGAGTTAAAAGATCACTCGATCAAGTCGCTGTTTAGCTAAATGTAATGTCATGGTTATAGAGATAGATCCCATCACGGCGTCAGAGTACTGGTGGGCATTAGTTGCGCTCTCGGTGGCGCTCATTATTGCCCTCTTTTGGCTCTTCTATCAGCTACGCGTCTACCGTCTGATTACCGGCACCCCCACCAGCCAACTGCGCTCAGCGGCACAAGGATTCGTTGAGCTTGAAGGCTACTGTGTTGCTAACGCCTACCCGATTACTTCCCCCTACTCCGGCCGCCCCTGTGTCTGGTACGACTGCAAAACCTATAAAAAAGTTAGGACCCAAAAGAGCACCAACTGGAAGCGTATCGACCGCCAAACCAGCCCACACTGGTTCAAAGTGGCTGACCCTACAGGCGAAGCCTGGGTTAACCCCGCAGGCGCCAAAGTACACACTCAGCTTACCAAAACTTGGTACGGCAAAAGCGCCACCCCACAGGCGGGCGGCGGTGGCCTTTTTGGCGACAACTACCGTTTCACAGAGGCGCTGCTTATAGCCGACGGCCCCTTTTATGGTCTCGGGCGGCTGCGCACAGTGAATCCGGAACAGCTGCGCGCCATGCAGGTCCGTGATTGGATGAAACTGAAACGCAAAGCCGGTGCCGATGTTGCAATAATCGACGATAAAGGCGAGGGAAACTCGGTTCTCTTCGGAGACAAACCAACCCTTAACCTGCTGCACAAGCCGCAGCGCTGGGGCTACCCCTTTTTAATATCCGGCACGTCGCAAGAGCGCACAGCCGCCAGCATTAAGTGGCGGATCGTCCTCGGACTCCTCCTCTGCGCAGCACTCACTTGGCTATTGGTAGAACTGCAATACGCTCCGCTGCTCTGAGCCAGTTCCTCAAAAGCTGCAGCCTCCAGAAACTAAACCTTCACATATATCTGCCGATACCCTCATTGGTACGCAACTTGCTTAGCTCTTCAACGAGCTATAATGAGTAATGTGTGGGGAGCGATCCCGAGGAGTTACCATGACTCATCCAGAAAAATATCTGCAACACCCTAAGGCTATCGGCCTCAAGATTGAACCGAGCCAAGCCTGTACCACCGCCCCAGAGTGTATGCCACTTGGGCTTATCCTTAACGCTCAAGAGCCATTTAACCGCGGCGCTTGCATCCGCATTTCCCACCCCAGCCTCTGCCCAGAATCTGAGATTCACGCCCAGGTGATCTGGTGCCGTGGGCAAGCGAGTGGCTTCCAACTGGCAGTAGAGTTCCGTACAGAGGAGGATCTTTACCGCGTGCGCATGCTAGAGCAGCTCTGCCATATCAAGCTCTATCAGGTAGAGCGACAGCGTGAGGGTGAAAAGCTCAGCTTCGACACTGCCGCCGCACAATGGATTGCACAATATGCCGCCCATTTTCCGACAGATGGCTTATAATCGGGCACTGACAACAATTCAGTTCTGATCTCTAAGGAAAACAGATGCAGCAGCGGACAATCCGCGTTGGGGATATTGAAGTCTCTAACGACAAACCTATGGTGCTCTTTGGTGGTATGAATGTGCTGGAGTCGCGTGACCTAGCCATGCAGATCGCTGAAACCTACGTTGACGTGACCCAAAAGCTCAACATCCCATACATCTTCAAAGCGAGCTTTGATAAGGCCAACCGCTCCTCTATTAACTCGTTCCGCGGGCCTGGCTTAGATGAGGGTCTGAAGATCCTACAGGAGATCAAGAGCACCTTCGGTGTACCGGTTATCTCTGATGTGCACGAGCCCTACCAGTGCAAGCCGGCTGCTGAGGTGTGTGACATTATCCAGCTCCCTGCCTTCCTCTCACGCCAGACAGACCTAGTCGTTGCGATGGCCGAAACCGGCGCTGTTATCAATATCAAGAAGGCGCAGTTTTTGGCACCACACGAGATGGGTCATATTCTGCGCAAGTGTGAAGAGGCGGGTAACGATCAACTTATTCTCTGTGAGCGCGGTAGCAGCTTCGGCTACAACAACCTAGTGGTCGACATGCTTGGCTTCAGTACAATGAAAGAGTTCGGTTATCCCGTTATCTTCGATGCGACCCACGCTCTGCAGATGCCGGGTGGCCGCTCGGACTCAGCCGACGGACGGCGTGCGCTGGTAGCGCAACTGTCGCGCGCGGGACTCTCTCAGGGGATCGCGGGCCTGTTCTTAGAAGCTCATCCAGATCCAAACCTAGCCAAGTGTGATGGCCCTTGTGCCCTTCCGCTCTCTAAACTGGAGCCCTACCTGGCGCAGATGAAGGCGCTGGATGAACTGGTGAAATCCTTCCCAGAGCTGGATACCTCAGCAACCTGAGGGCCTAAGTGGGTGCTTAGTAGCGCCTACACTAGAGTCCGTTCCGAGGTCTATACTAGGGGTGTGTTCGACCTGCAGGAGTGAAGCATCCTAACCATGAGCGACCCAGCTGTCACCGCATTTACCTCGCTTGAGCCCGGTCAAACGATCGGGCCAAGTCACCGTCGCTTCACACTCGTTAGTGCCGGTCCCTCGCACCCGCCCGGACAGCTCTGGCGAGCGCAGGATCTTGCAGCAGCGGAACCGACCGAGGTGTCGCTACTAATCTTCGACCCACGCCAGTTCAGTGACAGCGCCTCGTTAGAACGTATTCAAGCCACCCTAAACCGCACCAAAGTGCTCAAGTCGCCCTACCTTATGCCCTTCTACGGACAGTACTTCTTCCGCGGCATGCTGTTTATCGCCCTACCTCTGGTGCGTGGAGTCAATCTGGCGCAACTGATTGAGAGCGACAAACTCAGCAAACTCAGTGAGAGGCAACGCATCGGTATGATGATCCAGCTGGGCCGAGCGCTGCATGCCGTTCAGATGGGGCGAATGAATCACGGCACGCTCTGCCCCGAGCTGATCTGGCTGATACCGGGTCGCGGCGTGCAACTGCTTGGGACCGGTTGGTACAACGCGCTGGATAGCGACACAGCTGAGCTCAGTTATGCCAACTACCAGCCAGAGGATCACCTTGTTCGCGGTATCGCCAGTAACAGCGGCGATGCTTTTGCCCTTGCCCGCCTCATAACGCAGATATTTAACCGCGGAAAATTAGATATCAGCCACCGTCCCAGCATGCTTGATGACAACCAGTGGCATAAGCTCTCGGAGCTGCTAACAAATCGCGTAGAAGCTGAGATTCAAGCCCCGTTGCAGTTGGTGCGCGAACTCTTCAGTGAGCAGATGGAGCAAACTAGCGAGGTGGACACAGACGCCTTAGATGTTACCAGTCAAGACGAGCCCAAGCCTGCGCCAGAACCAGAACTTCAACAGCCAACCGTAGCCGACCGCAGTGAATCTAATACAAAGCCCGCTACTGCTCCGCTAGCGGGCGTAGAGACCGGCAGTGAAAAACCTGGGGCCGCAACAGAGAGCAAACCTCACCTAACCTCAGTGTTTCGCTTCGATATTACGCGAATTTTCAGTCGCCCCCTCTGGCTGATCACCGGATTTCTCGCCGGCATTATGGTGAGCCAACTATTTAATTTGGTGTTGCAGGAGGAGCCGCCGGCCGAGGCGCCAGGAGTTGCTGCAGAGCCCACTAAGAAACGGAACACAGTCGATGCCATTGTGACCGTTGCAACAGCAGATAGCGAAGCGATGAATCCCTTCAAACCGGAAAACCTGAACCTAATGGCGCACAACCACTTGGCGATTTTCCAGCACCCAACACCCCCGGGTGTAACAGCACCGAAGATGGTAAGCCTGCCCACAGGGCGCTTTCTGATGGGTGATATTCAGGGTGTCGGTGATGATAATGAGAAGCCTGTACACCAGGTCATTGTAGAGAGACGCTTCGCCCTAAGCCGCTTTGAGATCACCTTCGCTGAGTATGATCAATTCGCCCAAGCGACTGGACGTGAACGCCCCGATGACGGTGGCTGGGGACGCGGCCAACGTCCCGTTATCAATGTCAGTTGGTTGGATGCGCAAGCCTACGCCGCTTGGTTGGCGCAGCAGACCGGGCAAGCCTACCGCCTGCCAAGCGAGGCTGAGTGGGAGTACGCCGCTCGCGCGGGCACCGAGTCTGCCTACTGGTGGGGCGATTCGCCACAGGCCGGCATGGCGCAGTGCGATGACTGCAACACTGACGTGGCAAACCAGACAGCTGAGGTGGGACAATTCCCGCCAAACCCCTGGGGTCTTTTCGATCTCAACGGTAATGTCGATGAATGGGTGGCTGACTGCTACTCTGAAAACTACATGGGTGCAGCTAACAGCCAAACCGCTCGCACGAGTGGCAGCTGCGACCAGCGCGTAATGCGCGGCGGGAGTTGGTTTGATATCGCCCGCTTAGTGCGCTCATCCGCTCGCTACCGCCATCCAGCGGATGCGCGCCGCGATAGCTGGGGCTTTAGAGTCGCAGTCGATCTCAACTAACAGGATTTTTTCATATGCGCCGAACAGTTTTAGCCACTGCCGTTACACTCTCATTAGCAGCGCATGCCGATAACCTACAGCAGAGCGATGCATCTCATACTCTTACACTCTACCAGTCTGATATGGCGATGGTAAGTTCCACCTTTACCGCCCCGGCTGCGTCCCAGAGGCTCAATTTCAATGGCTTACCACGGGGTCTGTTGCCGCAGAGTGTTCAGTTAACCGGCAATACCCTTACCCAACAGCGTTGGACGGTAGACCAGAGCTTTGAGCAACGTCTGCAGGCGATGATAGGAGAAGATCTAACCCTAGAGCACATCGATAGCGCCCAGACCCGCAGCGGCAGACTGCTGGGCTTCAACGGTGCCCTATTTGAGTTCGAGTACCAGGGCAGTGTAATGCGCTACCCTGTGCAGGGTAAATGGCAACCACGTCTGCCGAGCTATGACCCGAGTCAAACTGAGCTGTCGCTGCAGCTTGGGCTGCCCTTGAGCCAACCAGATTTTGAGCTCAGCTATCTGAGCCGGGGATTCTCATGGGCAGCGGAGTACCAAATAGAGCTGCAGGGTGAGGATAGCGTCGATCTGCGTGCGCGTGCGGCCCTATTCAACCGCAGTGAAGCCGACTTCAGCGCCACCACCCTGAACCTACTTGCAGGCAACCCACGCACACCCCAGCAGATACAGCCGATGATGGAGATGCGTGCCCTGGCAGCTGCCCCAATGGCCGATGCGGTTGCCGTGACTCAAGTGCAGGGTTACCAGCTTTTTCGACTCCCACAGCGCTACGAACTGAGTGCCGGCAGCAGCCAGCGTGTACCGCTATTTGAAGCTGCTGGACTCAGTGCTAGCGTCAACTATCGTATCAACCATAACGCCTATCAAGGGCGACGTCCCGGTATCGAGCAGCAGTATGCGCAGCAGCAACTGAGCTTCGAACTCGATGAGACACGCATCGATAAACCGCTGCCCAGTGGCGAGGTGCAACTATTTAAACGCGATACCAATAACCAGCTACAGTTTGTTGGATCGCAGCAACTGGGGCAGTACAGCCCCGGCCAGAGCATTGATCTGAACTATGGTGAGGTGTTTGATCTGCGCGCCCAGCGCCGCCAGACCGATTATCAACGCAACGGCAACACCTATCTGCAGGGGTATGAGGTCAAACTCATTAACGGCGCCAATAAGGCGCGCGTAGTGGAGTACCAGGTCGATGTAAATGAGCAGTGGACCCTAGTGGACTCAAGCCAACTCGCGACCGCAGACGGTATGCAGGTGCGTTGGCTGGTAGAGGTGCCCGCTAAGGGTGAAACTACACTGAGTTACACCCTCAGGTTAGTGCGTTAACCTGCGCGACCTGAGGCGCTGATTGCTGCTAGGGCAATGAGCGCGTTTTGGTGCGCAGCGTCACGAACTCTTCCGCTGCGGTTGGGTGAATACCGATAGTGCGATCAAAGTCAGTTTTGGTCGCGCCGGCGGTCACCGCCACAGCAAGCCCCTGCATGATCTCACCGGCATCAGCGCCCACCATGTGGATACCCAAAATGCGTTCACTGCCCTGCTCCACGATGAGTTTCATCAATGTGCGCTCTTGGCTACCACTTAGGGTATGGCGCATGGCACGAAAATCGGAGACATAGACATCAATTTTATGCCCCTGCTCCAGCGCCTCCTCCTCGCTCACCCCCAGCGTGCCTATGTTTGGCTGGCAGAAAACAGCGGTCGGAATCATTTTGTAATTGGGCAAGGGTATACCGGCATCACCGTAGAGCTGATCCACCAGTGACATCGCCTCTGCCAGCGCTACGGGCGTAAGCTGCACGCGATCAATAACATCACCTAAAGCATAGATTGATGACACTGATGACTGGAAGCTGTCGTCTACAACAACCGCACCCTTGGCATCGAGTTCCACTCCCGCAGATTCGAGCCCAAGGTTGGCGGTTTTGGGAACGCGGCCAATGGCGTAGAGAATCTGGTCAACTTCGCGTACTTCCCCTGATTTCAAGGTTACTTTGAGCGAGCCGTCTCGGTTTTTCTCGATGCGGTCTAGATCCTGATTGAAGCTAAGTTTAACGCCTTTGCGCGCCACCTCTGTCGCGGTGAACTTACGTACCTCCATATCAAAGCCGCGCAGGAAGAGATCGCCACGGTAAAGCAGTTCGGTCTGAGCCCCTAGACCGGCGAAGATTCCAGCAAACTCAACGGCGATGTAGCCTCCACCGACAATCAGGATGCGTTTAGGGAACTCGGCAAGGTCAAACACCTCGTTAGAGGTGATACCGTGCTCAGCGCCGGGAATATCGGGTTTCTGCGGCCAGCCTCCTACGGCAACCAAAATACGCTCAGCGCTGTACTCCTGCTCGCCAACCTTGACTGAATTAGGGCCGGTTACCACAGCACGTCCATTGATGAGCTGACAACCTGAGTTGGTTAACAGATTGCCATATATACCGTTAAGGCGGCTAATCTCGCTCTTTTTATTGTCGCGTAGCGTCGCCCAGTTGAAGTTGATCTGCTCTGCCTCAACCCCGAAACCGCGCGCCTCCTCCATCTCCTGACGGTACTCCGATGCGTAGACGTAAAGCTTCTTCGGTACACAACCCACGTTGACGCAGGTGCCGCCGAGGTGAAGATCTTCAGCGATGGCTACACGCACACCACGAGCCGCTGCCATACGGGCAGCACGTACACCGCCTGAACCGGCGCCTATCACAAATAGATCGTAATCGTATTGGCTCATTGAAAGCGTCCTCATTACCAAATTCAAAGTTGTAGCAAGCTTAACCCGCGAGATTTGATAGTTCCAATCGAACAACACTACAATGCTCATAATTTAAAACTATGACGTGGTGTCTCAATGCTTCTGATCTCTTTTAACGTAAACGGTATCCGCGCACGCCTGCACCAGCTTGAGGCTGTTATTCAGAAATATCAGCCAGATGTAATTGGTCTGCAAGAGACCAAGGTGACCGATGAGCAGTTCCCCTTTGAGGCGATCGAGGCCCTTGGGTATAACGCTTATGTTCACGGGCAGAAGACGCATTACGGTGTTGCACTGCTCTCCCGCCAGAGTGCGTTGCATATACAGAAGGGTTTCAGCAGCGATACTGAGGAGTCACAGAAACGGCTTATCGTTGGCGATTTCGCCGCTGCAAACGGCGAGACAGTGCGCGTTATTAATGGCTACTTTCCTCAGGGAGAGAACATTAAGCATGAGACAAAGTTTCCCGCCAAACGCAAATTCTACGCTGACCTTAACGCCTACCTGCGCAGCGATAACGATCCTAAATCACTGATTGCGGTGATGGGCGATCTGAACATCTCACCCACCGATCTTGATATCGGTATAGGTGAGGAGAATCGCAAGCGCTGGCTTAAATCAGGCAAGACAAGCTTCCAACCCGAGGAGCGCGAGTGGCTCGGTGAACTGCACAGCTGGGGGCTACTCGATAGTTTCCGCGAACTACATCCGCAAGAGAGCGGCTTCTACAGTTGGTTTGATTACCGCAGCCGAGGTTTTGAAGACGATCCGCGCCGCGGCCTGCGTATCGACGCTATCCTAACCACCGAAGCACTGCAGCAGCAGTGTGTCGAGGCGGGTATCGACCTCGAGATTCGCGCAATGGAGAAACCCTCCGATCACGCACCGGTGTTTGCGCGCTTTTCGCTATAGATCATGCAGCACCAGAACGTCACAACCTACGCGCGTAAGTAGGCGTTCTGTCGTGCTACCAATTAGCAGCCGCTCAAGCATGCTGTGCTCTGTGGTGCCCAGTATGAGAATATCAATGCGCTGCTGCTCAATGAACTTGGGCAGCTCCGCCTGCACATCGCCCTCTATCAGCTGCATCATCGGCCCACCTACGGGGCGGTCGATGGTGCTCAGTAGTGCCTCTATGCGCTCCCTATGCTCTTCGCCCACACGTGCCTGTAGGCTGGCGTAGTCGGTTACAACTTGCTCATCAAAGATGGCGGTCTGCGGTAAGCTTTGGAAGCAGTGCACCACATGCATCTCAGCGGTTAGGGTCTGCGCCATCTGATCGGCCGCCTGTAGAAGCTTGCGCTCGAGACTATTATCACGCTTGTCGAGGTGAAATGGGTTGAGCGCTACAGCTATCCGCGGGTGAGTCGGCCAGGGCTGGTCCGCTGCAAAGAGTAACGGCGAGCTGAGCTCACGCACCAGATCCTGCTCGTCGCCACCGATTAGCCACTCGACCAAATCTTGATTCTGACGTCTGGGGATCACCAGCAGGTCTGGAGAGTAGCGCTCGGCTTGACGCACAACCGCCGCCAGGAAACTGGGGTGCCAACAGACATCAGCAGCGATCTCATTTTCCAGCCCCAACTCATCTATCAATCGGTCAGCTTGATTCTGGCGGTGGCGCGCATAGAGTTGGCGCGCCTCAACCTCTGTCGCGGGATCATCACCGATCGCAGCCTCGAACGCTGGGTGGTAAACCGTCATGAACCATTCGGTATGCCCCTGAGGATCCGCCAGCGCGACCCCTTTACCCAGTTGAACTGTAGATTGAGTCGCCTCCTCAGAGGTGACTAGCACACGCTTGTACATCTGACTCTCCAAAACTCGCTGAGTAGTTTCAGTATAGGCAGAGACGGCAGCTGGCGCTCAAATGATTTACTTTAATAGGTTATGCGACTACTATATTAGCAATATTGCATACACAAGCCGCGAACCAGGCTGTAATACAGGATTTAACCTCATGAGCGACCTCGGCACCGCATCCCTACCACCCGATACCCTCCAGCTAATGCGCGAGAATGCGGGCAATGCAGCTAGGCTCATGAAGGCACTGGCAAACGACAGTCGTCTGCTGATTCTCTGCTACCTTGATGGTAAAGAGCTATCTGTCAGCGAACTCAATGAGAACCTCGACCTGAGCCAGTCTGCTCTTTCGCAGCACCTAGCAGTGCTACGCCGCGATGGCTTGGTAAAAACCCGCCGCGATTCACAGACCATCTACTACTCGCTCGAAGGCGATCAAGCGAGTCGTATCATCTCCACCCTGCACGACATGTTCTGCCCCGTTTAACGCTTGCTCTCACCTAGCAGATATCGGCATCTAGCAGAGCTATTGAGTGAAAACTGCGAAGACTAGGGTCCCCACAAAAATGCTCAGCAGTGGGTTACGCAGATACCACTGCAACAGCGCCACACTCAGGGTTGCAAGAGTGACAGCCAGCAGGGTTGCCGGCGCGGATACAAGGTCGGCCCCGGCATAAAACACCAACAGCACCATCATTACTGGCGGCAAGAAGCGCCCGAGAAACTGCAGTAGGGGATGGTTGGCGTAGCGCGCCAGCACCAAGAAAGGCAGCGCTCGGGTGGCAAAGGTTGCTAAGGTACCCACCAAGATCACTCCCCAGATATAGGCGTCCATCGGCCACTCCTATAGGTCATCAGCAAAAGGCTAAGTGACAGCGCTATTGATAGCACCAACATCTGATCTGCCCAGAGCCAGAACGCCAACAGTGCTAGAGCAGCTGCCGCAAGCATCAAGCCCGGTGCACGCACAACGCGGTACTGTTCAACGCAGAGTACGATAAAGAGTGCGGGTAGCACGAAGGCTAGAGGCTCTGTGGGTATATCGACGCCAGCACCCAAGAGCGCACCAACTGTGCATCCAAACACCCAGTAGCTCTGGTTGATCGCGGTTATCTGCCAGAGCCGCTGCTGCGGGCGCTGCTCGGGCGGCAGCGCGGTTATCAGCGAGTAGCTCTCATCGGTCAGTGCGAATATTAGATACCATCGTCGCCAACCGCGCAGACGTAACTCACTAATTAGACTCAAACCGTAAAAGAGATGACGGGCGTTCAGGAGAAAAATCGCGATCGCCACCTCTAGCAACCCGGCTTGATTCGCCAACAGCCCTACGGCCAAAAATTGTGCGGAACCCGCGAACACCAGCAGCGACATTGCCGTTGCCATGTACCAGGCGTAATCCAACTGGCTGACAAACAGCACGCCAAACGCCATACCCAGAGGGACATATCCAAGGGCAACGGGCAGTGTAAGTGATAGGAGCTGTCTCAACGGTAAATCTCAAGCCTAGAGTGAGATCGCCATCATAGGGTGCAGATGCAGCCAATACAACCGCTCTAAGCCGCGTCTGATGGCAGCTGTAGCCGCCTCATGGCAATTGCAAAAATATTGATTTTTTGGCCTTTTTAATAAAAAAAATTAATTTTTCTGTCACGAAATGAGTGGATTATATTTCGCGATATGCGGTTGTGTTGGTGATTTTTTGATCAGCGCAAGCTATTCCTTAACTTAATGTGAGAAATTTAGATGGGCACCAAAGTACGTGTCGATCAGAGCATCGATGATATCGAAGACTGGAGCGATCAGTTTGAAGAGGACGAAGAGAATACACGCTCTAAAGTCCGCTACACCTCCAAGCGCCGTCGCGATATTGAAGATCTGATGGAAGAGCGCAGACTCGCACGCCAATTGAGCGACGGTTGGGACGAACTCTACGACTAAGGCGCAGTTCAATCTAAACACGTCATTCTAAAACGGGCGACTATTAGATTGAGTTTGCATTAGGCGGGCTGTTTTCAACAAAACGGTTGCTACCAGCCCGTTTTTATTGTTTCCTTGAAAAGGTCCGAACGGCTGAGCTTCAAGCCCTGGCGTTTGGGCGATACCGGTCGGTGCCAGTGATTGAGCTGGTACCGGCCACCACTCACCGCTTCTTTCAGCACCAGCCTTCTGCTAGCATTGCGACTTTCCCTTCGAGCGACTTTGAGCAGTTAAATGAGCAAATTTTGGAGCCCACAGATTCACGATCTCGTGCCTTACACACCGGGTGAACAACCCAAGATCGCCAATCTGACCAAGCTGAACACCAACGAAAGCCCCTACCCACCGGCACCCGGCGTAGCCAAAGCGGTACAGCAGTTCGACACTGACCGTTTTCGCCTCTACCCAGATCCGGAAGCAGCTGAGTTAAAGCAGGCCCTGGCCGATACCTACGGTGTTGCGACCAACCAAGTATTTGTAGGCAATGGTTCAGACGAGGTGCTAGCGCACGCGTTTATGGCGTTTTTCCGTCAGGACAAGCCGCTAGTTAAACCCGATATCACCTACAGCTTCTATGAGGTCTATGCCGACCTCTATGGCATTGAGCTAATCAATATGCCGCTTACAGCTGACTTCGAGATAGATCTTAGCGCCTATCCGACTGATAACGGCGGCATCATCTTCGCAAACCCTAATGCACCTACCGGGCGGGCGCTGCCGCTCGAGCAGATTGAAGCGCTGCTGCAGCGTAACACTGAGTCGCTGGTATTGGTGGACGAGGCCTATGTCGATTTTGGCGGCGAGTCAGCCATCGCATTGGTTGAGCGCTACCCAAACCTGCTTGTTACGCAGACCTTCTCCAAGTCGCGTTCGTTGGCGGGGCTGCGAATCGGTTTTGCGATTGGTCAGCCAGAGTTAATTGACGCGCTAGAGCGGGTAAAAAACTCCTTCAACTCCTACCCCATGGATATGGTCGCTATAAAAGCTGGGGTCGCTTCGCTAGCGGACAGAGCCTACTTTGAGGAGTGTACCCAGAAAATTGTCACGACCCGCGAACAGACCGTTGCGCAGTTGCAGGAGTTGGGCTTTAAAGTACTCCCCTCAGCGACCAATTTTCTCTTCGCCGAACACCGCTATCTTGAGGGTGGTGAACTCATGGGCTTTCTGCGTACCAAAGGTGTTCTAGTCCGCCACTTTAGCCGCCCTGAGATTGCCAACTACCTGCGAATCACAATCGGTACCGATGCAGAGATGGAGACGCTTATTAGCACTCTCAAACAGCATCCAGATATCATATCGCTGCCGGTTAACGCTGAGTGAAGGCCTACACCCAGGGGCTGCTACAAGGGACCGGAGCCTATACTATTTGGGGCGGCTTTGGACTCTACTTTACACTGCTGGCAGATGTCCCCTCTGATGAGGTACTAGCGCACCGTGTAATCTGGTGTCTACTCATTGTGGCAGGGCTACTGCTGATCACTGGAAAGCTACAGTCGACGTTGGCCATCATGCGCCAGCCTCGCACTCTCGCCTGGCTCACGTTAAGTTCGATCTTAATAAGCCTTAATTGGTGGATCTACATCTGGGCCGTGGCGCAGAAAGAGGTCATTCAAGCGAGTCTGGGTTATTTCCTCTCGCCGCTGATCGCAGTCATTCTGGGACGAATTTTTCTCGGGGAGCAGCTCAATAATCTGCAGCGTATCTCGGTGGCACTCGCAGCCATTGGCGTGATTTGGCAGTTGATTGCGCTGGGACGCGTGCCTTGGATCGCGCTGTCGCTCTCAACCCTCTTCGGTTTCTACGGTCTGATCCGTAAACGCACGCCGGTTAACTCACTTTCAGGGTTGGCAATAGAGTCTATGCTAGTGGCCCCCATTGCTTTGGGATTTGTCTACTGGCTCGTATTGGAGGGGCAGAACCACTTCGACTCACACCCTTGGGCGTTAATCGGTTCGGGCCTCATGACCGCTGTACCGCTGCTACTATTCGCCTCAGCGGCACAGCGACTGCCACTGAGTACACTCGGGTTTCTTAATTATCTGGCGCCTACCCTGCAGATAATAAGCGCCATATTCATCCTGCAGGAGCCCTTCCCTCTGCAGCGTATGATCAGCTTTTTGTTTATATGGGCGGGTCTACTGATCTTCTCAGTGAGCATCTACCGGGAACTAAAAAGCCGCCGCTAGGCTTGCCGAGTGCGGATCTCCTGCTAGGCTCTAGGTAGGACTACAGGAGATCTTTTGGATGAGCCAAGCTTTCAATGCTACCCCCGAGAACCGCGCGCTGGTCAGTGCATCCCCCGATATTCTCTTCGTCGTGAAGCACGCAAAGATAGAGCCTGTCTCTGTTGGTGAGAACGCTTGGTTAGACAGCTCGAAACTGAACGACCTAACCCTGGATGAGCTTTTTGATGAGGCGCGTGTAGAGGCGATACGGGAAGCTATTGAGAACGCCAAGCGGAGCGACACACAACGCGCCAAAATGGAGCTTTTGATTGGCCCTGACTCACCCAAAATTTGGGGCTACCTCGGCCTCACCAAAGCACAAATCTTCGAGCTGACGTTGGTTCCGCTAGAGGAGCAGCGTTGTCTCTTCGCAATGCGCAATACTACGGAGCTCAGTCGCCTGCAGCAGGCACACTTGCGTGACGTGATGCGCGACCCACTCACAGGTCTGCGCAGTCATCGCGCACTCATCACGGTGCTAGAGAAGTCCTTTGGTGAAGCACAACGCTTCGACAATATGCGCTTTGCCTTGGTAATTGCGGACATTGATAACTTTAGCGATATCAACGATCAATATGGTTGGGACGCTGGCGATCAGGTGCTCAAGCGCTTCGCTGAGAAGATTGCCCTGACACAGCGCAGTTCTGATTTTATCTGTCGCTTCGGCGATGACATCTTCGCTATGCTGCTGTCGGAGGCTGATATCGGTGATGCCGTCGGCATGGGCCACCGCCTGCAAACCATCGCTGCAGAGCTGGAATTTGAGTTCGCCAAAGAGCCGCTCAATATCACCTTGAGTATCGGCACCAGCGCCTATATTCCTGAAGAGACCGAGACCGTGCACCAGCTGATTCATCAGGCTCAAGACAATCTCTTAATTGCGCAAACCCACGGCGGCAACGAGATCATCTCACCTGTGTGAGGCGTCTCAATTCATCTGTGACTGATTAGCTTTGGTTCAGGTCGATTCTACTGGTCGCTAAAACCCAGAGTTGCGCGGACTTTGAGCCCACCCAACGCTGAACGTGAGAACTCCAAACGCCCCTGGTAGCTGGCCGCTATGGATTGGCAAATGGAGATACCTAAGCCGCTTCCCGTCTCTGTTTGCTGAAGTTCATCAAGCCTTAGCCCACGAACCGAAAGAAGTTCTAACTGTTCTTGCACAACACCCGGACCATCATCCTCGACACAGAACTCAAAGGCGTTCCCGCCTTCGATTGGCGAGATATGGAGCTGAACCTCTGTTGCTGCAAAACGCCAAGCGTTATCGAGCAGATTACCCAGCAGCTCTAAAATATCATCCCGATCAAAGGGGAGTGCCCCCTTGGGGTAGCGACTCTTGAAATGGATCGGTTTTTGGTAAATACGCTCGAATATTTCGGTGAACGTAGCCAGATCCTCAGTGGGGTTAAAATTGCGACCCGGGGTCGGATTACCGGCGATGCGCGCGCGTTTGAGTTCGCGTTGGGTGATGTGCGAGAGTTCGCTGGCCAGTAGCTCCAGTTCATCTTTAACTGAGGCCTCTTGCGCATCTTTGGCGATCCATTTTAGACGTTGAATTGGGCGTTTTAGCTCATGTGCAAGGTTGCCAAGACTGGATCTGGTACGCTCAACTTGCACCGTGGAGCGCTTAATTAGCCCTTCGATCGCCTTCAGCAGAGGCGCAACCTCGGTTGGCACACGGCTCGGCTCGATAAGATTGGCGGACTCGCCCGCTTGAATCGACTCACGCACGGGGTCGAGCTTGGCAAAGCCATAACGGATAACCCGTCCCTGCACTACGAGCATAAGGAAAATGGTTAGCAGAAGCAGTGTTGCTATCGCACCTACTACATAATTCTGCTGCAGCAGTACGTCCTGAACATCCTCAGCCACCCATAGGGTCATCGCTTGCCCCGCACGTTCTATACCGACACCTCGAACTAACCAAACCGCTCCGGAGGCCTGGACTATCTGCAGTTGCTCCGTGGCCCCGATAGGCAGAGTCTTTACCTCAAATGTGGTGTCCCAAACTGAGCGTGAATAGTGAACTCGCTCGCCAACACGAAGTGCGTAGTAGTGGCCGGAATCCACCCTATCGTATACCAGAGGCAGGTGGGCTTGATCGACAATCCAATCGCCGTCCCCGCTCTCACCACCCTCCTCAGTCTGCTTTAGCGCCGATATAAGAGACTCTATATCGTGATCTATGCGCTGCTCTATGATGCCAAGCGAGACTTGGCGCAGCCCGAAATAGCTCACCAAGAGCACCGCCAGTCCCAAGCAGAGCATCAATATCAGCAAAGAGCGGCGAATCGTTCGTTCAATTGAGAGCTCTACCATATCTCTAGTTGCTCTGTGGCTCGAGAACCCAGCAGTAGCCTTGCCCACGCTTAGACTGGATCTGCTGCTTTCCAAAGGCTTGGCGCAGACGGTTTATATAGACTTCAATGACATTGCTATCCTTGAGTTGCTCCTCCTCGTAAACCTGCTCACTAAGCTCAGACTTCGAGATGAATCTACCAGCATTCAGCATTAGATAGCGGAGTAAGCGGTACTCCTTTGCAGTCAAAGTAATGCGCTCTCCTGCACTGTTTGTTGCCTCTTGGAGATCGGTATCGAGTTTGACGCCGCTAACGCTAAGGTTATTATCGGCACGGCCTCGGTGACGCCTCAGGGTCGCCTCGATACGCGCGAGTAGTTCCTCGGGATGGTAGGGTTTAGTGAGGTAATCGTCGGCGCCAGCTTTGAGACCATCGACCTTCTCTTGCCAGGTATCGCGCCCAGTTAGAATGATAACCGGTACTAGGTTACCCGCCGCACGCAGGGCCTCAAGCACCTCCAAACCGCTTAATTTGGGCAACCCCAGGTCGAGAATAATGAGATTGAACTGCTCCTCCTGCGCCCAAAACAGCGCCGACTCGCCATCATGTGCCTGCTCAACCACGTAGCCATCGCGTTCAAGTTGCGGCTTAATACGCCGGATCTGCTCAAGTTCATCCTCAACCAGTAGTAGGCGCATTACTTCTCCCACTCCTGTTTCAAGACTGCTCCGGTCACGGCATCGATCTCAAACTCCAGAACTCTGCCATCTTCAGCAAGAATCTCAAATTCGTAGATAAGACTCTCGCCCTTGTGCTCGAGTTCGGCATCGAGTAAGCGCCCTTTAAAGAGGTTTTTGTGCTCCTCGCGCAGACTCTGCAGTGAGCGTACAACGCCCTGTGCAACCCACTCTTTGATCTGCTCTACGTCCACACGCCTGTCATCATCAGCCTGTACCGGGGCGCCAAGCAGCAGTGTACTAATCGTCCCAGCGGCCATAGCCCGGGATATTAACCCTATCATCATCAAAATAGCCCTGCTGAGCCCCCTCGCCATGACATACATCGCACTGACTAAAACTTCCTACTTCAGGATTACCACTAACCAACCGGTCTGGAATCTCATGATGCTTACGCTTGAAGTATTTAAGCTCCGTTATACGCAAAGGCGCGTCAGCAGCCGCGATGCTACGCAGAAACTTCTGCGCGCGTCGGTTACTCGTGTATTCACCCGCATTAGCGCTCAGATAGCCTTTAATCTGAGCTAGCGTATCAGGCTCGACCTCTGCGTTTTCGCCAAAATGGTCATCTAAGTTTGAGAGTAGTCTATTCCAGCTTCGCTCGGGAAGAAAACCCGCCGGATATGCCATATGACAAGCGCTACACTCCTCTATGTAGGCCTCGGCTACCGGTCCAAGCGGTTTAGCAGACGATCTAACAGAGGATCGCTCATGCTCGCTCTCATCCTCGCCCCACCTATCACTGGCATTTGCCAACCCCAGAACACCACCACCCAGCACCCCGATAAGTAACACACCGCCTGTAATCCAACGAATTTTACTCATATCTTCACTCCACATCGCTATTGAGTTCTCAGCCAAACCAAAAGGTCACCCTTCTCCTGTGGCGTGCACTCGCGGTCAAATGTCCATTTACAGTTGCGTAAGAACCACTTTTCTATTTTGCTGACCTTGCTCAGCCGTTCAGAGTTTACGGAGGGCGCCATCGGTTTTATCGCACGCTTAGTCTTCTGATGTTCGCCCACCTCTGTAAGGTCTGCCCCGTGGCAACTGGTGCAGCTACGACCATCACTTTCGACCATCCATAAGGCTTCACCCCGCGTAGCATCAAAGCTTATCGCGCCAGCCTTTTGGTACTGTGTAAGCAGCTGATCGACCACCATCTCAGCCTTTACTGCGCTTACCAACACCAATGACGCCACCAGTGCTAGCACTCTCAATTCAGTAGGTTTCATCGCTCACCTCCGTATCTCCTACCTGTTTTTTACCTGTAACCATCGCCTTCACTAAGTTTTCGGCGTGTAACAAGCTGCTTACCAGAACCCCCGCTACATGAACAAACACCAGTGCAAGCGCAGAATTCGCAAAGAACTCGTGAACTTCTTCGACCCAGCCATCAGGCAAGTGTGCAAGAAAGGTTCCGGCAAGAGGCCCTTGCCCCTCGATCGCATAGAGCGTCATGCCACTTAAACAGGTCATGGCTAGGACTAGGATTAATAGCAAGACCATCCAGCTTCCGGCAGGGTTATGTCCGAGGTAGTGCTTGGGTCGGATAGTCAGCAGTGAACGCAGGTACTGCTTTACCTCTGACCAGCTGTAGATGAAGTTGATGAAGCGGGCATGGGTGGTGCCGATTAACCCCCAGACCAGACGGAAGCCAAGCAGTCCGGCAAGGGTGTAGCCGGCCCAACTGTGCACGGCATCCCACTCATCCGCTGTGATCCAGGCAAGCGCGAAGCTGAAGACCAGTGACCAGTGGAAGATGCGAATCAGAATGTCCCAAACCGGGACCTGTTTTGTGAGAAGAGCCATCAATCATGACCTCAATTGTTGAAACTGAAGTCATGATTGCAGAGTGAAGATAAAGTGAAGCTTAAATTGAGCCCGCTTCAACCATGTAGTTGTTCGCCGTACACATAGCCGCATCATCGGACGCAAGGAAGAGCACCATGCGCGCTAGGTAAACCGGTTCAATTAGCTGGGGTAGACACTGGCGCTGACGCTGTTTCTCCAACGCCTCAGGCGTTGCCCAGAGCTCTTTTTGACGCTCAGTCATAACCCACCCAGGTACAACCGTATTTACGCGGATCATATGTTGGCCAAAATCCCGAGCTAGGGTACGTGTCATACCGTGCACGGCCGCCTTAGCGGTTGCATAGACAGGGAAGCCACCACCAGCTTCCCACCAAGAGTTGGAGCCCATATTGATAATACTACCACCGCCATTTTCGATCATGCCCGGCGCAACGGCCTGACAGGCGAAGAACATATGGCGTAAGTTCGTATTGATGCGGTCATCGTAGTACTCGGGAGTGACCTGCGACCAGTCATGACGATCATCGCGTGCAGCGTTGTTAACCAGCACCTCAAAAGCGCCGCCCTCTGCTATCAACTCGGCTACTGCTCTTTTAAGGGCGTCAATATCTCGCAGGTCTAGCTGTCGATAGTTAAAGCTCTGCTCACCTAGCTCGGCCTGCAGCGCCTTTGCCGCTTTGGCATCCATATCGAGGGTTGCCACGCGTGCACCCTGCGCAACAAATGCCTTAACAATTTCAGCACCTATACCACTGGCACCGCCGGTCACTAACACATGTTTATCTTTGAGGCTGGGGTAGATTGCAAAGTTGTTGCTCACACCGGGCTCCTGTTAACAGTTTCCGTAGTTGATTGGTTAAACTCCTCCGCCAAGCGTTCAATATCGTCCACTATACGGCGGTAGAACATTTGATAGACACGCCCCTCGCGCCTGTAAGTCTCCGTGTAACCCACTAGCGACCAATATAAACACTCATTACCCGTGACGTCGAGCGTTCGCACCAGTGAACTCTCACCGGGCCGGTCGCGCAGTACTCGTAAACGCTGGTAGTCCTCTTTGGAGTGAATCAGTTGCTGCACTTTATCGACACTAAAACTGCGATAGAGTTTTTCATGAGGTGAGCGACCGCGCACAATTTCGCCTCGCCCCGTATCGAGGTCCACTTCAATCAGCAGCATCTCGGCGGTATCCATTACAAGATCAACAACGCGCTCCTGCTCCTCTAACTGGCGCAGTTGCTGATTAATTTTTGCTCGGTCACGCACCGTGTCACTAACGTCGATAAGCACACCACAGGCCAGCCAACCATCGGATGAGTCAAGAAACTCAAACTTAAGTGTCACCCAGCGATGAATACCATCCCAGCCGTGCACATTGAGTTCGAGCGCCTGAGTTCCCCTGGCTTGCTCGTGGAAGGATATAGTCTCGCGCAGTTGCTTGGCAGTGGTTCCCACTACATATGTCAGCAGCTTGTCTGAATCAACCAGCGGATATTGATTCAGCGGCAGCACCAGTAGCTTTCTGGAGATCTCATCCAGTTCAAAAAGGTCTTGAGACAGGTCGTAGGTAAATATCCCGACCCCTCCCATCTGAGTAGAGCGACGCAGCTGCTCATAGGCCCTCTGCTGTGCAAGCTCTGCCTGTTTCTGCTCAGTGATATTTTTCACCAACAGCCAGCGTATTCTCTCGCCCGACTCATTGGTGAAATTACGAAAATTGGTCTGGCGAATCCAATCGGTCTCGCTGTGGCCAGGCAGCATCGCTTCAAATTGAACACTTGCCCCCTGTTCCTCAAGTAGAACTGAGAGCTGAGGGTCTTGATCTTTACGACGCTCGCCGGCTTGGGCGGGGACCTGACTCGGGTTCTTCGAGTATTTGAATAGAAATTTCGCTTGCCCGGTATCGAGATTCTCTTCCACGATATTCTCTCGATCGGTGTCGAGTGCTTGCTCAAGCATCAATTCGAGCTGCTTCGACTGTTGTATACGCCGGGCAAAATAGACCCGCAGCGTCTCCCCGTCCTCATCTTGGCGCTCTTCAATGAGAGCCTGTTCGAACCATTGATAGTCGAACCACTCCTCCTGCTTGTAGGGGAATTGCACCAAGACGCCAGGCTGAGCCAGCGCCTCTTCGAATTCAGCATGGTACGCCTCGGGGATCCGCTTCAAGCGGCTCTTACCTGTGCTGCATCGCATCGCTCCATTGGGGTAGAGCTCGCTAGAGATAAAGCCAGACTCTCCAGTACTGGGCTTCTCCCAGAACACCTCTATATCAGCATCCTGCAGTACCTGACTAAACAGTAACTCTTTATCAAACTTCACAAGAGACCTTTAAACGTCTTTTTTATTATGATGCGCTCATTAATAGTTCCAGTAAAGCGCTCAACTCCTCACTCAACTTTACGCTCGCATTACCCTAGAGAAGCTGCGAACTTGCCCATAAAAAACGCCCCACATAGAGTCTATGTGGGGCGTTTTTCTCATGACGCAAGGACGCAGCCAAAGTGCGCGATAAACCGAGGTGGTCTATTCACGCTGGTGCTGCACTCCTACACCAAGCGCTAGGCGCTAAGTTCGAGCAGCAGTTTGTTCATACGGCTGATGTAGGCAGCAGGGTCCTCTAACTGTCCGCCCGCTGCAAGCTGTGCCTGATCGTGCAGGATGAGAGCGAGATCAGCGAAACGGTCTTCATCCGCCTCTTGGTCGAGCTTGGAGATCAGAGGGTGTTCAGCATTGAATTCGAACACCGGCTTAGTCTCCGGTACCGCTTGACCTGCCGCTTCCATAATACGGCGCATTTGCAGCCCCATATCGTAGTCACCAAGTACCAGACATGCCGGTGAGTCGGTTAGACGCTGGCTGACACGTACTGATTCAACCTGAGACTCCAGTACCTTACCAAGACGCTCAATTAGACTCTCGTAGGCTTTGCTCTTCTCTTCAAGCTCAGCCTTCTGCTCTTCACTCTCCTCTTTGTCGAGTTTGAGCTCACCCTTGGTCACATCCTGGAAAGATTTACCGTCGAAGTCGAAAATGTGGCTCATCATCCACTCATCGATACGGTCTGTCATCAACAGAACCTCGATACCCTTCTTACGGAAGATCTCCAGGTGTGGGCTATTCTTAGCGGCGTTGTAAGAGTCAGCAACGAGGTAGTAGATCTTGTCCTGACCCTCCTGCATGCGTGAGATGTAATCTTCAAGCGAGACGGTCTCTTCGCTGTTGCCGGTCTGAGTTGAGGCGAAGCGCATCAGCTTAAGAATACGTTCACGGTTAGCATGATCTTCTGCCGGCCCCTCTTTGAGAACCTGCCCAAACTCTTTCCAGAACTCTTTGTAGGCCTCTGGGTCTTTTTTACCAAACTTCTCAATCATGTCGAGAGAGCGTTTGGTCAGCGCCGACTTGAGCTTATCCACCGTCGGATCTTTCTGCAGAATTTCACGTGACACGTTCAGCGACAGGTTACGCGAATCCACTACACCTTTAATAAAGCGCAGGTAGAGCGGTAGGAACTGATCCGCCTGATCCATAATAAAGACGCGCTGCACGTAGAGCTTCAGACCCTTGGGTGCCTCACGGTTCCACAGGTCGTAGGGAGCTTTGGATGGCAAGTAGAGCAGTGATGTGTACTCTAGGTTACCCTCGACACGGTTGTGCGCCCAGCTAATTGGCTCCTGGAAATCGTGCGATACATGCTGGTAGAAGCCTTTGTAGTCTTCGTCATTCAGCTCAGACTTGTTACGCGTCCAGAGTGCCGTAGCGCTGTTTACGTTCTCAAGCTCTGGCTCTGGCTTCTCCTCGGAATCTTCGTCCGCACCCATCTCCTCTTTGAGCATCTGCACCGGCAGAGCGATATGGTCAGAGTACTTCTTCACCAGGGAGCGCAGACGCCAGCCGTTGGCAAACTCAACAGCATCATCCTTGAGGCTCAGTACAATTCGCGTACCGCGATCAGCTTTCTCAACCTGCGCCAGGGTAAACTCACCCTCGCCTTCAGAAGACCAGTGCACACCCTCTGTCGCCGGCAGACCCGCGCGACGAGTGTAGACATCTACTTTTGATGCAACGATAAACGCTGAGTAGAAGCCGACACCAAATTGACCAATCAACTGGCTGTCTTTCGCGGCATCGCCGGAGAGGTTTGAAAGGAAGTTGGCTGTACCGGACTTAGCAATGGTACCGAGGTGAGCAACGACATCATCGCGTGACATACCAATACCGTTGTCGTCGATGGTGATCGTTTTGGCCTCTTCATCAAAGCTCACCTGAATACGTAGATCGCCATCGTTCTCGTAGAGGTCAGCGTTAGAGAGCGCTTCAAAACGCAGTTTCTCCGCCGCATCAGAGGCGTTGGAGATAAGCTCTCGCAGGAAGATCTCCTTGTTTGAGTAGAGCGAGTGAATCATCAGCTGCAGTAGCTGTTTCACCTCTGTCTGGAAGCCTAGAGTTTCGGTGTTCTGGGTTTCTGTTGCAGTACTCATAATCTAAAACCTGAATATCCCTTAAGTAAGTCTGTTTAACCTCTCACTGATATGGGGTGTTCAGATTAGATTTCAAGTGCGTGATTTAATTTCCTCGGTATGCCCAAGGGTTTTGAGCGTGGATGAGGTGAACTCTCGGTTGTAGAGAATCCATACAACGATCAGCGTAACCGCCATAAACAGAAACGAATGAATTAACCACGCAAGCATGGCGATGGCAAAGTAGTAAGAGCGCAAGCCGATGTTAAAGTTATTTGCCGCCATCGATGCCATCTTGGCGATACGATTCGCGTGTGTATCAATCTCTTTGGCCCTATCGGCAGAGAGATGCGGAGCACCGCCTATCATGACCGATACGAAGCCGTACTGGCGCAGACTCCAGGTAAACTTGAAGAAGGCGTAAACGAATAGCACCATCATCGCCAGAATACGCAGATCCCACTGCAGTGAGGTTAGCACTTCGGAACCTGGTACTGAGGCGAGTAGCCCCATTGCAGTTTCACCCCGTGTGATAAGTGTCATCAGACCCGCTAAGATCAGCATTGTTGTGCTGGCGAAGAAGGTGACGCCGCGCTCGAGGTTTGCCACAGTGGTGGTGTCAGGCACACGCATATCCCGCTGCAACATCTCACGCATCCACTCGGTGCGGTAGAGATGCATTACACTGGCGAGGCAAGGCTCGGTGTAGCTCGCTTTGCGGGCGTAGTTAGCGTAGCCATTGAAGAAGATCAGAAACCAGACAAGCGCCAAAAGGTCGAGCCCGATAAGTTCGATCATATGGGTGATGTCCATGCTTAGTTCCTGATTTAGCTGTGCTTTTAACCCAGTATCCTGCCTTCTTGCTGGGCTGACAAGTGTTTAAAGTCACTTAGCCGACTCAGTGCAGGGTGATACTCCTCTAAGTGTTCACCAATCGGATTTTGCGGGCTGTATTCACTGTATAAGAGCTGCTGTGAGACGCTCGAGGCGAGTGTTTCGCCACCCAAAGGGGTGAAACCTATAGGACGGTAGTGGCGTGTCGAGCCCAACGCGTAGATACCTGCCAAAAAACCTCGCCAAGAGTCAGTGGGGCGCAGTGTCAGCGAGTAACTTGCGGATACGGGTCGCATCGCCAACCCCAGAGACGCCAACTTTGCTTGCATCCAGGCTAAACTGCGGGTCGATAGCGGGCAAGGGTCGCAGCCCCCGCCCACATCAGAGTGGGCGCCAATAAACCAGCGCTGCTCTATCTGCTGCTGCGACCTGAGGGATTTAGGTGTCCATAAGGTTGGCGCAAAGCGCTCGCGATGTTCATCTATTGCAAGCGCCTGAAAGGCGTGGCGTACATTTGAGCCTAACTCTGTGTCGTGGAACTGATAGCGATAGAAGTTAAAGCTGTCGAAGATGCCCAAAGGTACCCCGAGGGCACCCACTGTATCCCAGACTGCGATAGCCTCTATTGCAATCTGGCGGCTGTGACGTAACCGAAACAGCCGCTGCTGCGCAGCCGTGCCATCCCGATAGAGTTCATAGGCCTCGGGCTCAAGCCTTGGATCGCGAACCAACCCCAGGCGCTCTATCATTCCAGCTAGACTGCGCGCAGTGTAAGCTCCGCGACTGAAGCCACTCAGGAAGATGCGGTCACCTTTGCGATACTGTTTAACCAGTGTGCCGTAACCCTGGGCGATCTTCTCATCTAGCCCCTGACCAAGAACGCCTCCACGGAGGCGATTCAGCCTTCGAGTCCCAACACCCTGAAAATACCAGCAGAGCTGTTTAACACCTGCAGGCGACTCCGGTAGCAAGGCGTCGGCGAGGCGCCAGACGTTGGTACTTTCATCACCATCGGTCAAGTCTCTATCGGGAGATTGCCAGGTTCCATCAAAAGCAAGCAGCAGGTTACGCACTTTTTCACCCCACTTTCGAACTTAAGTGAAGATGAGACAAACCGCAGCAGCCCGGTAGAGGGGTTCCCACGTACCGCTTTTTCAAGGGTACACTGCCTGCGGGTTGTGGCTAGAAGTGCCAAGGTCTGCATCACGGAGTGCCCCATCCGTCATGTCTTACCTACAATATAGACCGGATTCACCACTTCGTTTGATCGCTTGCTAGCCTGTACTGCCACAATCGCTACAAATCTTATGTTAGCATCACCCAAAGAGCGTGGAGGGACCGGATCGCTATCCCCTCTGGAGTAAATCTATGTATCTCGAACTTCTTGATCTTTTCTGGTTGATGTTGATCGCAGGGGCGGTAATGTTTTGGTACCGCGGCTTAGCCGTGCGTGAGCGGGCGCTGGTAGCGGTTCGCAAACATTGTGACCAGATGGACCTTCAGCTGCTAGATCAAACGGTTGCTCTGCGCTCGCTCTGGCTGCAGCGCGATTCAAGCGGCCGCTTGAGGCTGCGCCGACGCTATAATTTTGAATTCACCAGTACGGGCGCTGAGCGCTATCTTGGACAGGTGGTCTATCTTGGCAACCAGTTAGAGTCGGTGGAGACTCAGGCTCACAGGCTCGGCTGACCCTCGTGCGCGCTGGGCTGAGATTTCATCAGAGCGATTTGACGTAAGCGGCGATCTTATTCGCTTCCTCATCCGGCATACCCTTCCAAACGGGCATCTTGCTGCCCTCGCGATGAGCATCGCGCACAAAGGCTGCGATTTGCGCCTTGCTCATACTGGTGTCTTTATTGGCTGGAACACCGGCCAAGAAGTTGCCATTACCGGCATTGTGGTGGCAACTGGCGCAGTGGAACTCAAACAGCTCTTTACCGGTTGTCAGTTCCGGGTGGTTGTGATCATCACTGTCACTGCAGCCAGCCAATAGCACAGCAGGCAAAAGCAGCAGAAGTTTTCTCATTTGATATCTCAAGCTCCGGTTCCCCTACGCCTCAGTACAGCCCAATCTAAAGCCATGAGGCGAGTTTAGAGGGAGCCTTGAGCAGCCCGACAGATCGCTGCAAAGTCACCCGCTTTAAGTGAAGCACCACCTACTAGACCACCGTCAACGTCAGGCATTGCAAATAACGCATCAGCGTTTGCGGCGCTAACCGAACCGCCATAGAGGATCGTTGTACGCGCTGCAATCTCAGCACTCTCTTGAGCAAGCAGATCACGAATAAAAGCGTGTACCTCTTGAGCCTGCTCCGGTGTCGCGGTTTCACCCGTACCAATAGCCCAAACCGGTTCATACGCTACAACTAGCTGAGCAAAGGCCTTAATAGTTGAGTGTTGCAGCACAGCTCGAATCTGCGTCTCTATCACCTGCTGCATGTCGCCTGACTTGCGCTCTTCCAGCGTCTCTCCGACACAAAGAACCGGAACCAGCCCTTTCTGCAGAGCTTTCTCAACCTTGGCGGCTACCTGCACATCGGTCTCACCGTAGATTGCGCGACGCTCAGAGTGGCCCACCAGCACGTAGTTGATGTCGAAGTCGCGCAGCATCTCAGCACTCACTTCACCGGTAAATGCGCCCTTGTCTTGGTCGCACATATTCTGCGCGCCCACTTGAATCGCACTACCTTCACAGATTGAACTGACTTGAGGGAGATAGATGTGCGAGGGGCAAACCGCTATATCGATACCACTGCACTCAGTCGCAACTGGGGCTAGTGCGTCAAGCAGTGCTTGATTTGCCACCAAAGAGCCGTTCATTTTCCAGTTACCCATTACCAATGGACGACGCATGTTCTACTCCTGTAAAGACGATCCAAAATATGCTGGGGGCTTTGCTCCCCTAATCAAACCGCAAGCTTAGCTTGCCTGAGGGCTAAGATACAACTGCACGGTCCCAATCGCTCGATAGATCGAGTTCCCACCCCCGACCCTGTGGCGAGCCGCTAGCAAAAAGGCCCAATTGAACGGCCCACCAATTGAACGGCCCCAAAAGGAGCGCAGATTTTTTGCGCGATATGCGCGGTGTAGCCAGCTAAAAACCATCTTCCAAAGCATGGCGACCGGATTTTATCGCCTCTTTATCGATTAATTCGATGGAAAAGATCAGTACATATCGATTCCATTGAACCGTGCGGGTCGTAAAATAGATAGAACTAAGAGTGGAGGCATTATGGGATTATTGGTAGACGGCGTTTGGCACGACAAGTGGTACGACACAAGTAAAACCAAAGGCAAGTTTGAGCGCTCTATCGCGCAGTTTCGCAACTGGGTGACCGTTGATGGTTCTGCAGGCCCAAGCGGAGAAGCGGGCTTTAAAGCGGAGCCGGGTCGTTACCACCTCTATGTCTCCTACGCCTGTCCTTGGGCGCATCGCACACTGATGATGCGCCAACTCAAGGGGCTGGAAAATATTATCAGCCTCAGTGTTGTGCATCCGCTAATGCTCAATCATGGCTGGACCTTTGATACCGACTTCGACGGTGCCACTGGAGACCACCTCTTCGGCCACAAATATTACTATCAGATCTATACCCAAGCCGATCCTCACTACTCTGGGCGCGTAACTGTGCCCGTACTCTGGGATAAGCAGCAGAACAAGCTCGTATCCAATGAGTCATCGGAGATCATTCGCATGTTCAACTCAGCCTTCAATGAGGTAGGTGCAGCCGAGGGAGACTACTATCCCGAGGAGCTGCGCGAGAGTATCGACTCACGCAATGAGTGGATTTACGAGGCGCTCAACAACGGCGTCTACAAAGCGGGTTTTGCTACATCCCAAGAGGCTTATGATGAGGCAGTCACTGGGGTTTTCGAACGACTCGATGACCTTGAAAAGCTGTTAAGCCAACAGCGCTACCTCTGCGGGGAACGCTTTACCGAAGCGGATATTCGTCTCTTTCCTACGCTACTGCGCTTCGACCCAGTCTATGTGCAGCACTTCAAGTGCGACCGCAGGCGCATTGCCGATTATCCCGCACTTTCAGGCTACCTGAGGGATATCTACCAGATGCCCGGTATACGCGATACAACCAATCTCGAGCACAACCGCCACCACTACTACCGTAGCCACCCAACAATAAACCCGCACGGTATCATCTCTACCGGACCTATCTTCGATCTTGATGTCCCGCACGGGCGTGGCAACATCTAACAGCGCAACTCAAAGCTACCCCTCGGCGCAAAAGCGCCGGGCGCTAGCGTAAAATAATGACAACCAACTGACTCTGCGCACCAAGAACGCTAGGCACTAGATTTCCGACGCCGTAGGCATCTAAGCGCTCGGCCGAAATCCCCTCTTCTATCAACTGTCGCCGCAACGCTACTGCGTGCGCCTCGGACTCACTGCGCGCCAACTCGCTATCGCGACCCGCTTGATGTACCACCAGGCGCAAGGCTTCAGTGTTGTCGCTCATCCAAGCGACCAACTCTTTAACGGCGAGTTCAGGCGAATCAGGCCAGTGCGGCAGCACCATATAACCCTGACTCTCCAATGGCGCGTACCAAGCATTTGCAAGTGGCGCTTCGCCCTTCAACAAATCCAGATGCAGATAGACACGCTGGTTGCCGCGACGTACAGCGTAGAGCGCATAGTGATTGCCGTTCAACTCTGCGGCCAGATAACGCTGTGAGTCATCGCGGCCATAAAGCGTGGAGTACCCAAACAGATCGTTGGCCCAGATATTACTTGCCCCACACTGGCGACCGCTGCACTCATAGAGTACCTCCGCGCCGCCATCGCGCAGCTGCAGACGCAGATTTTCGAACGCTTCTGCCGGTTCGTGACTACGCGGGATCTCCCAAGTAAACTGCTGCAATTCACCCTCGAGACGCAGCTCTGAATCGGCACGAATCTGACGATCAATCTTTACCGCAGCACCCAACAGCAGCCGGTAATCAGAAACCGGACGGCTTCTATAGCGGTCGGGTTCGGCTAATTCGTAAACACTCAAACTGTCTGGCAGCGCCGGCATGGTTACCGCGTGAGCCAAGATCGACGAAAAACCTAATACAACAGCAAGTAGAGCTTTTAGCATTCTGACTCCGTGAGTGACGAAAATTTCAATCAGCCATCTCAGCATAGAAGGCTTCAAGCGCGCTAGCCACGGCTTCGACCGCTTTGTGCTCCATATGCAAATGGTGTCCACCTTCAAACTCGAGATGCTTGATCTCTCTTACGCACTCAATTCTGGCTTGGGTCAGGGGGCGTTTGAGCCCCTCGGTGCCGCTGATCAGCAGCACGGGTGCTAGGATACGTGAAAGCGCCGCACGGACCTGGGGTTCTGTTAAGCGGATTAGCGAGGGTAATTTCAAACGTGGATCGCAACGGAAGTGGTAGTTTTGCTCGCTATCGCTTTCGGTGTTGCGCAACATTAGTAGCCGTGCAGCATCTTGCGGCACAGGAAACTGACTCTGCGAGCGCGCGCGAATCCAAGCATCCAGCGCGCGGGGTTTGAGCTGGGCCGGCAACTCTAACTGCTGTTCAATAGCACTGCGTAGGTTGTCTGGCAGGGACTCCTGCTCATCGCTCAGAGGGCCGAGGTTTTCGATAACCCCAAGTTTTATCACTGCCTCGGGCCAACTCGCAGCAAACAGGCTGCAGACACCGGCACCGAGTGAGTGCCCCAGTAGAAAGAAGCGCTCAAGGCCAAGTTGGAGCTGAATCCGATGCAGGTCCTCAACATAACTCCAGATGGGGTATCCCGCATCACGACTGCGCCAGTCTGAGCGTCCATGTCCAGCCATATCGAGTGCAATAATACGATATCCCTGAAGTTTATCAGCGAGAAGTGCGAAGCTGGCAGCATTATCAAGCCAACCATGCAGTGCCAAGATTGTGGGTTGACTGGAGTCTCCCCAGCTGAGCCCGGCGACTCTGCGTCCACCGAGATCAAAGGATAACTCTTGCCCGACTCGCATTAGAGATCGAACCCGCCAACTCGGCTCGCTAATCCTGCTGCGGGGTAGTCGAGCTCTAGCACCTCAACCTGAGCCGGCATAAAGCTGAAACCTGGGCTACCCGCACCCGCTTGCAAGTAGCCGCTAAGCCAACCCACCAACGGCATATGGGTAACCAGCAGCACTGTCGTGGACTCTGGCAGTGTCTGAAGTAATTTACACACCTCAGCCGGATTCGACTCAGGTACCAGTGCATCGCTAAGCGTAGATTCGAGTCCCGTCTCCAGCCGCTCAAAAGTCTGACGCGTCCGAAGATAGGGGCTAATATAAGCTCGGTCGACCTGTTGCAGCTCAGCCCGCAGCGCTAGCGGTAAATCTGCCAAGGTGCTTAGGCCATAAGGGGTAAGTTGTCGCTGCATGTCGGGATAACCCGGTGCAGCCTCAGCGTGGCGCATTAGAATGAGACGCATTAGAAGCCTACCGTCTCGTGCGGCAGGGTAAACTCCACATCCGCACTCTGACTGCTTGCCATCATCTCTCGCACAATGTCCTGCACAGGGGCTTGTTTAAACACCACCTTATAGAGCCCTCGTACCAGCGGCATATAGACATCCTGTTGTCTCGAGTGTTCTCGCACCAGCTTCAGGGTATTAACGCCCTCCGCCACCTCACCAAGGTCCGACACGATTTGCTCAAGAGTCTGCCCTTTGCCCAATGCATAACCGACGCGGTAGTTGCGGCTCAGCGGCGACATGCAGGTCACAATAAGATCACCAACACCGGCCAATCCAAGGAAGGTCAATGGATTGGCTCCCATACTCTCGGCTAGACGACTCATCTCAGCCAATGATCGGGTGATCAAAAAGGCTCGGGTGTTCTCCCCCACCTCCATTGAAGCTGCCATGCCGGCAGCAATGGCGTAGATGTTCTTCAAGGTACCTGCCAGCTCAACACCGTAGGTATCTTCTGCGGAGTAGACACGGAAGTAAGGCGCTTGCAGTAGACCCTGCACCGCGCGGCGCAACTCAGGATCACGGCTTGCCACAACTGTAGCGGTGAGGTCGCGTTTGGCAATCTCCTTAGCGAGGTTAGGACCACTAAGAACACCGATCGGGTTCTGGGGAAACTCCTGCTCAAGGATTTGACTCATCAAAGAGAAGCTAGACGCCTCTATACCCTTGGTGGTGCTGATGAGCATCTGCTTTGGCTGAATGTAGGGCCTAGCCTGCTGGACTACAGTACGAAATGAAGCGCTGGGGATAGCGATGAATACCAGATCGACACCCGCCAGTACCGCTTCAAGGTCAGTTGACGCTTTGACACCACGCAACAACCTGTACCCCGGCACATAGCGGCTATTTTCGCGTGTCTCGTTGATCTGCGCGGCAGCCTCAGGGCTGCGCACCCAGAGACGGGCCTCTAATCCCTTCTCTGCCACCATATTGGCTATTACGGTGCCGAAACTACCACCACCAAGCACCGCTACAGAGGTACGCGAGCTCATGCGTTGGTCTCCTTTTTATCGTTTTCTTTTATGCTGGCTGTCTGCCGTTAGCTATTTTTCGTTATCGAGGGAGTTAAGTATGCGCTCAATAAGCGAAAAAAGCAGATGAACGACGCCAATCGAGAGCAGCGACAGTCCGAGAAACAGCAGTAACTGAACCGCATCGCCTGTCTGCTGAAAGCCGAGCACACCAAGCACAGCAAAGAGCGCGCTCAGCACCAAGCTAAGCACGCGTTTAAAGCCGTTCAGACGATGTGGATCGGCTGCGGGCATTAGCTCTCCTTGGAGGGCTTATCTGCCTCAGCGTCCTCTGCCGATTTAGGCGCTTCTGCGTCCACAGACTCCGCTGCAACCTCAGCACCGTCGAGAGTCGCCAGATCTGCTTGATCCATCTGCTCTTCAGTCTCCTCGGTTGTCTCCGCCGTCTCAGTTGATGCGGCTGCTGCGGCAACTTCGTCGGCCTGAATGAGCTCGGCTTGCTCAGCCGGCGCTTCAGGCTCAGACGCCGCTGCTGTTTCTGCGACTTCAGCGGCAGCTTCAGCTTCAGCCGCCGCAGCGGCGGCAGCAGCTGGCGTTACATCTGCAAGCAGCTCTGGTTCTGGGTGGATACACTCAAGTTTCACACCTGTCTGCGCTTCAATGTCCGGAATCAGGAAGGAGTCATCTTCACAAGCAAAACAGATGGAGGTGCCGGTAGCCCCCGCACGACCTGTACGGCCGATGCGGTGCACGTAATCATCCGAATCTTCAGGAAGCTGGTAGTTAACGACATGGCTCACACCGTCAATATGAATACCGCGGCCCGCCACATCTGTCGCAACCAACACCTGAATCTTGCCACTGCGGAAGTTCTCAAGTGTTTTAATACGTTTATTCTGCGGAATTTCGCCCGACATCATCTCAGCCTTCACACCATCCTTCTGCAAGCGCGCTGCGAGGTCACGAGTCTGATGACGGCGGTTACAGAAGACGATAGCACGCTCAATACCGTTAACGCTGAGGTAGTTGCGCAGTAGGTTATATTTCTGGTCACTGGAGACCAGAAATACCTTCTGACTGATGTTATCGGTGGTCTTTTGGTCCGATTCGATCTCGACCGTCACTGGATCACGCGTCCACTGCGCCGCTAGGCGCATAATCTCATCAGTAAAGGTAGCGCTGTAAAGCAATGTCTGGCGATCGCTACCCTTGCGCGGGGTGGAGCGAATAATGGTGCGAACATCTGGAATAAAGCCCATGCTCAGCATACGATCGGCCTCATCAAGAACCAGGATCTCAACGTTGTAGAGGTCAATTTCACGGTTACGTACAAAGTCGATGAGACGTCCCGGCGTTGCAACCAAGATATCCACTGGGCCTTCAGCTAGAGCCTTGCGTTGGATCTCATAGTCCATACCGCCTACCAGCGACACAACACGCAGGTTGGCATACTTAACTAGACCTTCAGCATCAGATGCAATCTGCAGCGCCAACTCACGCGTTGGCGCAATGATAAGAGCTCGAGGTTCAGATAACTCGGGCTCTTCTTCAAGTTTGAAATCGAGCAGATCGGTGATTACACCAATAAGGAACGCAGCGGTTTTACCCGTACCCGTCTGCGCTTTGCCGATAATATCCACACCCTCGAGTGCCGGCTTGATAGTGGCCGCTTGGATAGGTGTAGCGTATTCAAAACCGAGGTCGGCAATTGCGTGCATCAGAACATCGGGAAGGTTGAAGTCATGGAAGCGGTCCTTGCCCTCTACTTCAGCAACCTGAAATTGGTCGAGGCTCCAGGCTTCAGACTTGCGCGAACCGCGACGGTTACCGCCTTTCTGACCACGGGGTTTACGGTTACCGCGCGAGCGGCGTTTATCCGATTTTTTCTCGGATGAAGAGTTATCTCCACTCTTCTGTTCGACGCTCTTCTGTTCTACGTCTTTCTGTTCACTCGTCAAGTTAGTGCTCTCTTACCTTATCTATGAATGATACGCTGGAAGGGGGGCAATGCATTCAACAGTGCCTGCCCGTAACGGCGAGTTACAACTCGCCTATCCAGCAATACTACGCGCCCGCTATCCGTCTCTGTACGCAACAGACGACCCACCGCTTGGGTGAGTTTTACGGATGCCGCCGGCACGGAAATATCCTGAAACGCATTACCGCCGCGCTCTTCAACCCACTCTGCTAGAGTGGCATCGACCGGATCATCCGGCACGCTAAACGGCAGCTTGCAGATGATAACATCTTTTAGGTAATCACCGGGTAGATCTACACCCTCTGCAAAGGAGGCGAGACCAAAAAGAATACTTGGCTCCCCCTTATCTATGCGCTCACGATGCGTCTGCAGCATCGCCTGTTTGCTCAGATCGCCCTGTGGGATGACACGCTTTAACAGGGTCTCATCGAGCGTCTCGATAATACGGTTCATCTGTCGCCAGGAGGTGAACAGCACCAGAACAGCACTGAGTTTGGGTAACTCCGCCGCTAACCACTGTGCAACCTCCTCAGTATGTTCGTCCGCCTTACCCGGGTCTGAGCGCATCATCGGCACCTCAAGGCGGGCGTTTGCGGCGTAGTCGAATGGGCTCGCAAGACGCATACCGGGAGTATCCAGTGGCAGGCCCAGTTGAGTAAACAGCGTGTCGAACGAACCCAAAGCCGTCAGGGTTGCAGAGGTGAGAACAGCTGCGTAGCAGTGATCCCAGAGTAGATCTTTAAGATGATCACGCGCTGAAACGGGCGCACTATGTAGCTCTGTATCCACACCCATCTCGTTATCATGTTTTACAATCCAGCGCGCGGTGGGCGGGGCGCCTGGTTCGTCGCCATGAGCAAAGCTACGGGCCAACCAACTCATGCGCTGTATACGCGCCCAATGACCACCAAGCACGGGCGTCCAGCGTTCAGAAAAGCCCCTATCAAGCTCAGATTGTTCCCCTTCGAGCCCCTCCTTAACCTTAGCAAGCAGCGACTCGGCCAGTGCATCTAAGCGTGTCAGCGCAACGCTGAGTTGTAAGGCGAGTTCGCGAATATCCCCAGGTACCTCACCACGCTCATACCGGCGGCGCCGTTCATGCTCTTGCAGCAACAGCAGCTCTTCATCTAGCCGCTGATCCAGCGCCCCCAGCGCGTGTTGCACCTCCTGCACGGGACGCTGCATACGCTCAACGGTATCTTTGATAACCAGCGCGTTATCGGACTCATCCAGCAACTGCTTGAACATCTTATCAAAGCCGCGCAGCTGCTTATCACTCGCTTTGGTACGCATCGACAGCGCAAAATGGCCGGTCGCCTTCTCTCCGAGGTGGTGCGCCTCATCAAACAGATATATGGCGTCACTAGGTTCCGGTAGAATAGCGCCGCCACCGAGAGAGAGATCTGCCAAGACTAAGTCATGGTTGACCACAATAAGATCGGCCTGCTCTAGCTCGCCGCGGGAACGGAAGAACGGGCAGGCATTGAAGTTTGCACAACGACGGTTAGTGCACTGGTGGTGGTCTGAGGTCAGCGGCAACCAAGCTGCTTCATCTAGCTCAACGCTTAACTCATCCTTGTCACCACTCCAGCGCCCACTAGCGTACTCATCCATCAAGCCTTTATAGAGTTTTAGATCCTCAGGGCCGAGGCGCAGCGCAATTTCATCTTCATATAACGCCATCTGATTGAGGCCATCTTGCTGCTCCAGCGATGACTCCAATTTATTGATACAGAGGTAACGGCGGCGACCTTTCGCGATCTCAAAGCGAAAACTGAGATCGGTCTTCTCTGCCAACTCTGGTAGATCCTTGTGGATCAGCTGCTCCTGCAGCGCAACAGTGGCCGTAGAGACAATTAAGCGCTTGCCGCGTGCCTGAGCAATTGGCAGTGCCGCTAGCAGATAAGCAATCGTTTTACCGGTACCCGTACCCGCCTCAACGGCGATCACATGCTTCTCACCCAGCCGATCGCCAGAATCATCCTGCATCACTTCACCAAGCTGGCGGGCAACCGCCGCAATCATCTGCTTTTGGGCGTAACGCGAACGCAGCCCCTTGGCATCGAGAAAGCGGCTATAGGATCCCTGAATTCTGCTTTTGAGTTCGTTATCGAGCACCGATACCCCCTGTGAATATCGCCGCATCATAGCAAAAACACTGGATAAATAGACAGAAAATAGTTGACGCGGGACAAACCACTGTATAAAACTACAGATAGTGGATAAAAACACAGGCATACAGAGCTTCAACTAAGTGAGTTGAGGACAGCCTAGTTAAGGGGAACTCCATGAAACTGACAAATCGCCAACAGGAAGTACTCGATATTATTCGTCGACACATACACGAGACGGGCTATCCGCCAACCCGTGTAGATATTGCCAACGAACTTGGCTTCCGCTCTGCTAACGCGGCTGAGGAGCACCTCAAAGCGCTAGCGCGCAAAGGGGCGATTGAGATGATTCCGGGAACATCACGCGGTATTCGCCTCGTTGGCGAAGAGGCTGAAGATGAGGGTTTGGCGATTATCGGTCAGGTTGCTGCGGGTGAGCCCATCCTTGCGCAGCAGCATGTCGATGACTACTGCTCGATTAGCTCAGACTTCTTTCGTCCGCGCGCAGATTATCTGCTGCGTGTTCGCGGCATGAGTATGAAGAACATCGGCATCATGGACGGAGACCTACTGGCGGTACATCAGACCCGCGATGTTCGTGAAGGCCAGGTGGTCGTTGCTCGCGTCGGCGAGGACGTCACAGTTAAACGTTTCCACCGTCAGGGCCACATGGTCTACCTCATTGCCGAGAATGAGGAGTTCGATCCGATAGAGGTCGACCTACGTGAGCAGGAGCTCACGATAGAGGGGTTGGGTGTCGGCGTTATTCGCCAGCAGACAGACCTTTAACAAAATCGCCCTTGTAGTGATTCAAAATAGAGCGCGCCCCAGATTTAACGCACTAAAAGCACGAAGCGCAATATGACGCGCAACAGGATGCATAAGGAGCAAAACAATGAATGCTAGGGTTACGATTCCTTTCCAGCAGTTCGACTTTGAGCCGGCGTTTAAGCCACTGCAGTTAACAGAGATTGTACAGCACTCAAAAGATGCTGACTGTAACAACCTGCTCCTTCCTATGCTGGCAGGTCTGAGCCAGCGCTCTAGCTGGCTCGTGCTGCTAGAGCCGCCCAAGTCACTTGATAAGCAGCGTCTGCAAGAAGCGGGTGTTGACCTTAAGCGCGTCTGGATTTTGCGCCGCGACCAGCGTCACGGCATCGACCTTCTGGCGCAACGCGCCCTGCAGGCTGGCACCTGCCATACACTGATCTGCTGGCATCAAGGCGCATCAGATGATGCCCTAGTTGAGCAGCTTAAAGCGACCGAGATCGCTTCGCAGACCGAGTGCCTATTGGTTCGCACCCAGCGCTAAACCCTATTTTCAGAGACTCCAAGCCTCAGGATTCTCAACCGCTCCCCCGTTTGTAGTAACCCCCTACAAACACCCAGGGCTACCCTTAGGTAGCCCTTTTTTTATGGAAGCTCGCTTGGAAATCCAGTACTCAGCGCTTTAAGAGAAAGCTACTGGAGGTAATAGGCTACTGGAGGTAATAGAATAGTAGGTCGGTTAAGTTGCAGATTTAATCATCTTCCGGACGGCTTAGTGGTAGGCAGCTCAGATTCTCCGGCAGATCCTCCTCGCCTCGGCGCCCTTCTATCAACATCGACGCCTGAGTTGGCTTTAGTTTCCACGGGGTGTATTGATTGCAGTCAGCACACAATAGCGCGTCAATACTGGTCAAACGCACAAGCGCAGCGGAACCACAATGAATACAAGTTTTGCTGGTGGTGGACATACTCTTCCTTAACGATCCATCTATAACGGCGGATAGAGACTGGGATACCTCTGCCTCATCCCTAGGCTCTACCTTTTACACTCTAAGCCTAGTTCAGGGAAGCCCAATTTACCTCTGTCCCTGATTCTCCTTATAACCAAGCTACATATTTCTGCATAGACGAAGATAAGAAATAATCTTAGTGACATTTATACATTGGCATGACATTTGTATAGAGCTTTGCACTTATACATGACGGCACCTAAGCGGTCCTTGAACATACCCCGGAGAAGAATAATGAAACTAACACCAGCCGATCACAGCTTTATGACTGTTTGTGAATTCGAGGCAATCGATATGTCCACGTCTGGGCTGATTGAGGCGATGAAGGAAGAGACAACCTTACTAAATAGCAGAGCAGACTACTCAATGCATGCTGTGCGCAGATCATACCTGCGACTCGCCGCCTACCGTGACGTACTGCACACCCGCCAAAACCAGATTGCTCGGTACGCCTAGGTCTTAAGCAGCTTAACAGACTTTAGTAACAACCCGCCTTTGCGGGCTACAGACCGCGGCTCAACCTAGGTACACTTAGCCTGAATCACAATTTAGCTAAGTACTGGGAAGCCGCCTGTGGCAAGCATAAACCTTCTAGACGATCTTCGAAGCCGTATCCAGAGTGTTATTGTGGGGCAAGAGGCGCTTATCGATAAGATGCTGATCGCCATGCTTGCGGGTGGACACGTTCTGCTAGAGGGGCCACCGGGACTTGCCAAGACAACCCTTGTACACGCCTTAGCTGCAGGTGTCGATGCAAGCTTTCAGCGGGTTCAGTTTACGCCTGATTTAATGCCATCGGACCTAACCGGCAGCGAGATATTCGAGCCCAGCAACTCAAGCTTTCGCTTCATCGCGGGACCTCTATTTCATGAAATTCTATTAGCGGATGAGATCAACCGCGCACCACCCAAGGTCCAGTCAGCACTACTGGAGGCGATGGCTGAACATCAGATCACTATTGCGGGTAAGACCCACCGACTGCCCGATATCTTTATGGTGCTTGCAACGCAGAACCCTCTCGAGCAGTCTGGCACCTACCCGCTACCTGAAGCGCAACTCGACCGTTTTCTCTTCAAAATCGTACTGCAGTACCCCAGCTTAGAGGAGGAGGTTGAGATTACTCGACGTGCGCGCCGAGCTTATGAGGGGCACGTTGAAGCCGGAGTCCAAGCGCTGTTTCAGCCCGCCGATCTACTGAAATTGCGCGAGCAGTTAAACGCCATCCATATCGACGAGCGTATCGAGCGCTTCGCAGTGCAGCTGGTCGCAGCAACCCGCAACCTGGGCGACTATATACCCGAATGGAGCGATCACCTTCGCGCCGGAGCATCACCGCGCGCCTCCATAAGCCTTCTTCGAGCCAGTACAGCGCGTGCCGCACTGCGGGGCCGAGACTATGTGTTACCTGAAGATATCATCACGCTGGCACCTGACACCCTGCGCCACCGTATCCAACTCAACTTCTCTGCCCGCGCCGAGGGCGTCAGCGAAGAGGCCCTGATTGCTGGGCTGATTGATGTGCTCCCTGCACCTTGAGCGATGAGTGATCTGGGTTCGAAACAGCCCCTGCTGGATCAACAGAGCCTCAACCGGCTCTTGGCAGGACGCGCTGGCCTGACGCCGATGTTCCCTAAGGCCGCATCCCTTAAGGGGCGTGCTGGAGCTATTTCCGCAGATCGCCCAGGAAGCGGTATGGAGTACGATGAACTGCGCCCTTTCCAAATAGGGGATGATCCTAAACGTATAGATTGGCGTGCCACAGCGCGTTCCCAGCAGACGCTGGTGCGCAGTTACCTTAGCGAGTTTCAGCAGCCGATATACCTGTTGGTGGATCGAGGCGCGAGCATGCGTTTTGGTACCGAGCGACACCTCAAGGTAACTCAGGCCGTACGACTAGCGCTAACGCTTGCGGGCATCTATCACCAGAGTGGTTACGAGGTCGGTGGCATCCTGTTGAATCCTACACCGCGAGGGTACAACGCCAGCCACAGCCTGGACGCTCTGCGTCAGTTTGCGCTAGAGCTAGCCTCTGCCTGCCCCCCCATAGAGCCAAGCAACTTAGATTGGAGGCAGATCTTTGCGCTGTTAAAGGAGCTTACGCCCCAAGGCGCGAAACTCATCCTGCTGTCGGACTTTCTCGACCTCAACGCACCTGCCGCAAAGATGCTGGGTGAACTTGCCCAGCATAGGGATGTTCGGGCTATCTGTGTGCGAGATCCGATGGAGCTGCAGCCGCCCAGTTTAGACGCCCTGCGGCTGGACTGGGGAAGACAATCTATGAGTACACACAGTGGCACGCAGAGCAGCCAACTTCTGGCAGCTATTGAAACACATCAAAGAAATCTGCTGAGCCACTTTGCACGCTCGGGCGTTGAGCTGAGTGAACTGCTGACCTCAGTCGATCAGTTCGGTGACGATTGGCTAAGGAGTCTGCTGTGACCCAACAACTGCTTAGCTTGGCGGATATTCTGCCTCCTGGTGACGCAATGCAGAGCACATCGGTTCTCAATGTCGCTCTGAATTGGATAAGTGACACGCCAGCAGTTGCTCTTGTCCCCCTGCTGATAGCTTTGCTGGTAGGGAGAATCTGGCGCCAACGATCTAACCCTATCGCGGGCATCCGCAGAGCACTCAAGCGCGGTGAACTTTCACCCCGCGAAGCGGCACATCGTTTAGCAGCTTTTCAGCCCTCTGAGCAGCTCGATAAACTGCGCTTCCAGAGGGTCGAGCCAGAAGTACACGCGGTACTACAACTCCTCAAGAGCGATGTAGAGCATGAGTGATTGGTCATTGGCACAGAGTTATTGGCTCGGTTTGCTACCTCTACCTCTGCTCCTTTATCAGTTTCGTCGGCGCACCAGAGCCCATTGGCCGCAGCTGCTGCCCAAGCTTGCGCTGCGCTTCCCTGCGCTTCAAACGTTGAACCTTGGACAGAGTTCAGCGCAAACAGACAACTATCAACCCCAGAACGAACGCACTCTCCTTCTGGCACTGTTACTATTCATCTTCGCTCTGGCACAGCCGATTCATTACAGCGGCGCCAGCATATCGACAGATACCAGTGAGCCCGTGGACCTCGTCTTGTTGGTCGACACCAATATCACAATGGTGATAGAGGACTACGAAGTAGATGGTGAGCTAGTCAGCCGAATGGAGCTCACCCAGCAACTGTTGTCGCGCTTCATTGCTGAGTTTGGTGGCTCCCAGATGGGGCTTTCACTGATGGGTGACCCACCACTACATTGGCTACCCTTTACACCCGACCGAGAGGCACTGCAAGACGCCGTAACACGCCTGCGCCCGGCTATCGCGGGACGACTCTCGGACATGGCCGCATCGCTGCAACTGGTGCGCGAGCATTACCTTGAAGCTGGCAATCTAAAGGTCGACGACGAGCCTCAAATGAGCCAGGTTGTTGTAATGATAACCGACTCAAGCCTACAACTCGGTGCGATATCACCGCAGCAGGCGGCAACAGCACTGAGGGAGTCTGGCGCGTTTCTCTATGTCATAGCCATCGGTACTAGCGGGCAGGATGGGGCACACACCCTGGCCAGCGACACCAACTTTGTCTATGAGCCAGTCGATCTAAGGTTGCTGACAGAGGTCGCTCAGGCGGGCCGCGGTGAGCTATTTCACGCCACCGATTTGAACGCCTTCAGAGAGGCTCTGGAGCAGATCGAAACTAGACACCGCGTCACTCCGGATCGAGAGCAAGAGCCCAAGCTGCGCCTTAACAGAGCGCTCTACCCTATCCCTCTGGCATTGGGAGCACTGCTGCTTGTCTACTCTCTGCTAGGTCCTAGCCTCAGGCTGAGGCACCAAGCATGAGCCTATTCACTTCACTCTACTGGCGCGAACCGCTGTGGCTCCTGCTGATACTGTTACCAGTGGTACTCTCTCTGTTTCAGCGCCGAAGACTGCTTCATCTGCGCCGCCAGATGATGGATGAGCGATTAAAACCTTGGGTTGAGTCCAAAGCTTCAACCGCCGCAGAGTTGCGCTTAAAAGCACCCTTCATTGCTGCCTGGCTGCTATTAGCCGTTGCGCTTAGCGGTCCAAGAACAGCCTTGCTAATTCCACCCGCACTGCAGGGCCCAATGGGCGAGCTTATCTTCATAACCGACCTATCAGGCTCGATGGAGGCGCAGGATACTGAGCTAAACCAGAGACCTCAAGCGAGGCGTGACGCGGCAACTCGACTGGCCCAAAAATGGAATGACGAGATTGGAGAACGGTTAGAGATCGGTTTAACGGTTTTTGCTGGCGACCCACACCATCTTCTTCTGCCAAGCAGCGATACCTCACTTAGAGCCCACTTTCTCGAACAGCTAGTTGCTCTACAAGCACCGACGCTGGGAAATAATCTTAGTGCGGCCCTGGTTAGGGCCGCCCAAGCCTTGTCATCAGAGACAGAGGTTAACTACCTAGTGCTGTTTACCGATGGCGACATTGAGCCTGAACAGCGACGTTCCACAGTGCAGACACTGGAAAACCTTCTCAGCGATAGGGCTGAACTCAGTCTCAAAATCATCGGTATTGGCGGCACTGAAGCGATTCGGCTCAAGGATGGCAATACAACCCGCTTAGAGTACGCCTGGTTACGCCAACTCGCCGAGCACCCAAGGGTTGAGTATCTCAACCTGCTGCAAGCTGACCAGACCGACTTATCCCAACTCTTAGATCTCCCCACGGCAAGGATCGCGCCTGATCAGCAGGATGAGGTGATCTGGAACGAGTGGTTCCCACTACCGCTAATGCTCGCCATTGGCGCTCTGCTCTTAGGTTTCTGGGTAGCGGGACGCTCAGGAGGAGATTATGCCTAGGTATGGGCCCGCACTTCTTGCGCTACTATCGCTTGTTGGCACAGGCGTTGTGGCTGCTGCGAGCAATGAGAGCAGCTATCGCAGCGCCTTTGCTGCCGGAGTTAGTTGCTATGAGCAGCAAGATTACCTCTGTGCCCAACGCAACTTTGCGACGGCTGCTTGGGCGGCGCAGAGTGCTCAGCAGAGAGGGCCAGCCCTGTTCAACTTGGGCAATGCTCACTTTTTTAGTGCCGAATTCAAACAGGCAGAAATTCTGTTTCGTGAGGCGGGGCTGAATGGGGTTGACGCCGAATTGGTAGAGATCAATCGCAGCTTCGCCTCAAGTCTGGCTGACTCCTTTGAGCAAGAGCTCGAAGATCTGCGCAAGTCAGGCTTCAAAGCGCAGTGGCGCTCACAAGCGAGCCCAATGCCCGATGAGCTAACCGAGCGACTCGCATCCGGTCTCTACCTATCCCGACAGCTCGATACCAACCCAGCGGTCGGAGCGCTGTCGGCCCTACAACTCTCAAATAGACAACTCGAACAGTTACTGCGGGCCAGTGCTGAGCGAATTGAGGCGCGACTGGCTGGGCGCGAATCGTCTTACCAACAGCGCTGGATAGAGCGCCAATCAAGCGAGGAGCCCGGCAGTACGGCACAGCTTCTCAATCGGCTCCTTCCCCTGGAGATAGGTCTGCCGAACCGCACAAACCCGACGCCTCTGGAGCGCGAGGGGCAGCGACCATGGTAGCCCTGTATCGGCTCTCTGTGGCCCTAATGATGCTTTGCAGCCTAATCGCAAAGGCAGCTGAGCTGAGCGTAATTAGCGAGAATTCTGAACCGGAGCTTGGCAAAGCGCTAAATGCGAAGATTATCTACCAAGGTGCTGGCGCTGTAGCTCAGGCAAATTTGCAGCGCTGGCAGGGGGACTTTTTCATCGATCGACGCCGACTAGAGACCGAGCAACTGGCTGACGGAGCGGTCCGCACCACCGAAACCTTGCGACTCTTTCCTCGTCGTTCAGGTTCGCTGACGCTCTATAGCTTGGCACTTGGCGGCGCCATTTCGGAACCTGTAGAGGTGAGCGTTATGCCCGCGCTGCGCAATGGCATAGACGGAACACCAGAGTGGCAGAAGTTGCCGCAGCAGGTGTGGCAGGGTGAAACATTTACCAACTGCGTGCACATGGCGATGTTTGATGCCCGCAATAACATGAAGCTGGAGACTCCGGACTTCAGATCCTTCAGAGTGGTGGCGCTCGAAGAGCAACGGGAGTCAAGCGCGACGGTGGAG
>Ga0209955_1000041_pt1 | contig 52319 bp, 73 predicted proteins | sample SalPonA_A_H2O_MG_FD_185716 | JGI IMG/M metagenome (GOLD analysis project Ga0209955, IMG submission 185716) | Water microbial communities from South San Francisco under conditions of wetland restoration - Salt Pond MetaG R2A_A_H2O_MG (SPAdes)... | ecosystem: Environmental > Aquatic > Non-marine... | reverse complement strand
CATCAGCGCACTCAATGACTGCGGATAACTGCGGGTACCCAACACCAGTCTGAATGCGAGTAGTGCAAACAGAACCGGGACCAATACCCACTTTGACAATATCAGCTCCAGCAAGAATAAGCTCCTCAGTCATTTCTCCTGTAACAACGTTACCTGCAATGATTATAATATTCGGGAAGTCAAATCTAAAGTCACGTACAAAGTCAGCAAAACGCTCTGAGTAGCCGTTAGCAACATCAATGCAGACATACTTTAAAGCATCGGCAACTTCATTGTAAACTTCACCAAACTTGTAGTAATCATCGTCTGTGATACCGATACTCATAGCAACGTTTTCTGTGCGACTAGTTCTACCATCAAAAAAGTTGATTAGTTCTTCTACAGTGTACGTCTTAACTAAGCAAGTAAACGCACCCTTTTCCGCAAGAGTGTCAGCCATTTCAAACGTACCAACACCATCCATATTAGCGGCCATAATAGGCACACCAGTATAGCTAATGTCTTTTACATTGTCGGGAAACGTTGGAACATAGTTACGAAACGTGAATGATCGCTTTAGATCAACTTCTTTACGACTACTTAGAGTGCTTCGTTTAGGTCGAATCAAGACATTTGAGTAGTCAAGTTTTACATCATTTTCAATACGCATATTGTACCTAGATTGTTGCGATTAGAAACATTGCGATCACTAGTGCCCAGTATAGACCACCAAGCACTAGTGCAAATTTAATTAGCCAAACAATAAAGTTAAACATCTTTCAAAATACCGATACTCTTTAGCATTGCTTTAGCATCAGTATAATCGGATTCACTGGTGTATGTCAAATCGAATTCTCTATCGATTCGATCATAAAACCCAATTCCAGATAAGCTAGCACTATCAACGTAAGTGGTGCTATAACCAGAAGTGAAATCAAAATCACTGAGATTAATAGTATAGCTTTCAAAGCTATTAGAAAACTCAGTGCCACCCGTTGTGTAAGTGATCGTGTAATTGTTTGGTCCATAATTATTCATCTGAACTACCCGTAATCAATTCGTACAATTCTACCAACTCTTCTTGTTCTTGCTGAACTGTGTTAAAGTTCTGCTTATGATAGATACGTGCAAGCTTGCGAATGTGCTTCTTCTCAAGGTCTAGTTCATCTGCTAGTCGAGCAATAACGTCTTTCTGAAAGTCTTTCTCAGCGTCTACACGTGTCATAGAGTTAGACATTTCTTTGATACCATCAAGTAGTTTTGCACGATCTTTTGGGTTAGACAACATAATATAATTCTCCTTAGATAATAGCCAATACTGAATCTTCTGAAACTAGAAATCCATCTACACCATTACAATGTACTGCATATACTTCGTTCCACTTCAAAAAGATTTTATCACCTTGTTTTACGTTTTCACACTCTGGACCAGCTTCAAGAACTTGACCAGCAGGGAGCATCTTGTCGCTTGCGCTGCCCGGAATGATCAGACCGCCAGCAGTCTTCTTTTCTGCCTCTAACTTACGAATGAATACTGTGTTTTTAATTGGTTTCATACTTTAATCACCTTTTTCATAGTTTTAGATATATTACTCTATTACAACAGCTTTGTCAAGCACCTTTTCGGATTGATCATAATAAAGTTTATACGCATTTATCATGGCTTGCTGTTGCTCTATATAAGCACGAATGTCACTTATGTTAAGCCCTAGATTCTCGTAGCCCTTGTCCGTTAAAGCAAACAATGCAAGAGGCCTTCCGCTAGATGTTACCTCTGCAAAGACTTCTTCATAGTTATCTTTAGTAATGATGATCCACTCTACATTGCGTAGATTCAATTCATCTGGACTTGCTACAACCAGTACAGGCTTATTCACTGGCTTAGTAGTTATTTCTACTTGATCTGTAGTCTGAAATAGAGAACAACCACTAAGGAGTAGGCTTAAGCCAAGGACACTCGCTATTAAACGCATTTGCACTTTCTGCACCTCTCTCTTTATCAGTTAGTTCTGCACCAGACAACAATTCAAAACAACGATTGACGTTATCAGTTGCGTTATTGATTATACGCTCTACCAGTACAGGCTTAGCCGCCGCTAGAACTCCTATGTCGTGTCTCTCTAGCTTCTCTACTAAAACATCATTCTGTCTACGTATAGTTTGATAGTCTGCATCTACCTGCTCATAGATAGATTGTAGTTGCTTATTAGCTTGGTCTAAATTGCTGATTGTTTGCTCATTAATAACAATCGAAGTTTCAAGCTTTGCGTTATTTTGTTCTAGTGTTGATATGGTAGCTTGAGTGTCTTTGTAATAAAGATAACCACCCAAGCCCATCGTGGCTACAACACCAAACATAATTAGATACACTTTCATATGTCACCCTAGTTTAGTCAAGAAGGTCAAATCCCCTCCACATGACTTATATAGTGATTTTAGCATCCACTTGTGACGATTGAAGTAAACATCTGAGCTATAAGTTGGTAGAAAGCCCATCCACGCCTCATGCTCTTCAACGTGTGCGTACCACATAGCTTGACAGAAAACACGAAAAGTTGATTTAGTCATAAGTCACCTCGATATATAACATTAGTGCGGGTACGATTAGCCAGAGTAGACCCTTAAGAAAGAAAAACAGAAAGGCAAGCTTACCCATCTTAGCTAGCTTTTGTTTCATCTTATTCAAGGCCCAATTCCTGTGCTTGTTCTGCTAGTTCATCAAGTGCTTTGTTCTGATCTTTCCAGATACGTACCTTGTGATACAGGTATCGATCATGCTGTAGCAAAACATCGGAACATGATTCGCAGAAGTGTAGACGATCTTGATGGTCATGGCCATAAGCTATAATAGTCCTACAACCATTACATAGTAGAGCACCATTACCATTGTTGAATTTTACACTAGCGTATTTCATATCTAAACCTCTATGAAGATACCATCTTCCCGGCTCATTATACGTTTGACCGTCAAAAACGCTTCACCTTTATCACCGCCAAGTATCTCATTCCAGAAGATTCTTTTTCCGACACAAACGAATGGACCACCCGAGGGATCAAAGAACCCAAGGTCTTCCATATCAATTTTCTCTTGACCTTCACGTCCACCCATACGCATGTATTTTGTTCCGTCTTCTTCCATGTGAAAACGATAAGTGTTGTCTTCTACTCGCTCAAACCAGTATTCTTTTCCGTATCTATTTTTCATTTCTTAACCCCACCAAGAAGTATCAGCACCAGCAGTAGCAGAGTATTGCATCACATCAACGTCAACACCTTCCATTGCTACACCATCATTCTCAATCAGCGCACCTAACTTACGATTAGCAATTGCAAGATCAGCAATGCGATCATACAGATACTCACCACGCTCAGGATAATCACACTTGAGGTAGCCCATCAAAGACTTCTGACCCATCTTGATGTTGTACTGATTATTTTCAATCATTTTCTTTAGAACTTCTACATTGTACTGTTTCATAATCAATCTCACTATTAAAGGTAAAGAGGACCAGTCCAACGAACAGTGTAACCACCGTCAATGATGTTGCCTCGTGCAGCGTTACGGGCAGGAGCGCTGTAGCTTGCAGCTTTCAGAATGTCACCTTTACGAAACTTCTTGTCATCTTCTTTCATAATGAAGCCCCAAACGCTTCGATTCGCAATCACTTTGATGTACTTGCGACCTTCTTCAACAGTCAGCTTATCACAGAACTCTGCATACATACGATCACGAATCTCACGGCGATCTGGATCACCCATATCACGGAAGTTCTCAGCGTAGTCAGCTTTAATGGCTTCGAGTAGTGCATTCATTTCGTTTTTCATAATCAATCTCTCTCAATCAACGTTACAGTGTAATTCTAACAGATACGTAAATAGAGTCAAGGATTATTTTGGCATTTCCTTAAGTTTTTTGGTTTTAAATTTACGTAGCTTCTTACTAAACATCATTGGGCTTTTGAAGAAAGTAAGTTTACCGTCTTTGACGTTACGATAAGCGATACACTTACCAGCATCATTCAAGTAGTAAGTGTGATTAGGCATGTTAGGATTGTCTTTCCAAACAGTAGTTTCGATTAGCTCTACGTACATCACAGTTCCCCATTCTTTTCGAGATTCTTTAGTATCGTCTTAGGCAGACCAGCAACTGGTTTAGACTTTACAACATTCTTACTCAAATTTAGCATCATAGCACTATTGCGTTTCTTAACTTTCATTGTGACCCCCTAAATAGCTATTTTGATATCACGTAAACACTCTGCCGCTAGCTTGTCTTCAAGACCAAATGCTTCTTTCTCCCAAGGGGCATCGTTGTAGTCAACATTAACGTATGATTTCTTTTTCCACATAGTCGCACCTTTAACATAGCGCAACTCTTTACGTGCATACTGCTTAACATGCACCATTTCATGGCAAATAGTACTGACTAGCTCGTAGAGACTCAGACCTTTCTGAATACTCAAAGTGAACTCACGATTAGTATCACCTAAAGCACAGTAGCCGAACACATCAAGCTTTTCAAACTCTACTTCAATATCTAGGGTTTTCATACGGGGCATCATTTTGTTAATGCACCAAGCAACTACATCGTGTGCAATCTCACGCTCTTTCTTACGACCGCCGACACAGATTACGTTGTTCATAAAAAAACCTCTCAAAGAATCAATTACAGGTTGATTGTAACATCTTTGAGAGGTTTGTCAAGGAATTAATCCTCTTTAGAAATCAACGACTTAACGTGACTTCTATGAATTTTGCAGTTGATAATACCATTGTAGTACTCCTCTGATAGCAGTACTTCACGATCAAACTGCTCTTTGGCTTCTAGATAAGACATTTCACCTTTCGACTTACATAGATGTATAATCTCACGATGAAAAGCTTCTCCACCTCGCTCTTCGACTAGTGCTTTCACTTCATCTGAAGACCCATAGTAGGTCTGCCAATCTGACTCTACTATCTTAGTACGTTTTCTAGTCTTGCCCTTAAGAGGCGGTAGCTTGCGCTTAGACTTGAATAGCTTTTTACCGACATACTTTTTATTATTGCTCAAATCAGTGATCACATAAACAAATCCAACATAATCTTCAATCATATCACTGGTGAACACTTCTTCACCATAATACCACATAGTTAGTCCTCTGAATCATCCCATTCGTCCCAGTCTTCTGGCACACGGTCTTCATCAAGATCAAGTTCATCTGGCAACTTCTGTCCACATGATGGACAAAACTCCAACTCAACATCGGACATATCAAATTCTACAATAAAGTCAGTATCGCAAAAAATGCAACGCTCTTCGTATCGACTCATATTTGTTCTATCTCCACACCACATTTCTTTAGAAATCCGATACCATCTGTTGATCTATAATGATTTCTAAAGAATACTTTATTAATCCCAGCGCTATAGATTTGCTTAGCGCATTCAATACAGGGAGCATGAGTAATGTACATATCAGCACCAAGCCCGCTTTCATGTGATCTTGCTAGCTTAGCAATCGCATTTGCTTCTGCATGTATTACTTCAGGCTTTGTCTTGTACTCAACGTATATATGTCTATCTTTTTCTGGTATTGCGTTTATACTGTCTGCCCAGTGTGGCAATCTAACAGGTTCTTCGCATTCGTTATCCCACCCGCTAGGCATTCCATTGTAGCCGATAGATATAATACGATTATCTTTAACTACAATAGAACCAACTTGTAGTCTTTTAGCAGTTGACAGAGACCCGAAAGTCTCTGCCGTTTTCATGTAAGCGTCTTGCCACTTATCCATACAACTTCTGGAACTCCACATAGCCACCAATAGGTTCATCATTCACTTTGATCTGTGGAAAAGTACGTGCGCCTGGAAACGCTTCTAATACTTCTTCACGTGTAAAGTCAACGCCTAGTTGTTTGTATGTATAGTCCAGTTGTTTAGCTTCTGCGAATGCTTTAGCTTGTGTACAATGTGGGCAATTCTCTTTACCCCAAATCTCAATTGTCATAGCGAAAATCCTTTGAATGTATCTTGTGATACGTCTTGTTTTGTACCACCGCTTACGTAGCTAGTGATTTCTGTTTCTTGCGGTGCAACTTGAACGTCTGCTCCACTGATCCACTTGTTAGTCCATGGTAGTGGGTTGCTCTTGACATCGTATGGTGATTCTAGACCAACATTCTTCATACGCTTAGTAGCGATCCACTCAACATAAGATGATAGTAGCTCAGTATTTAGACCAATCATTGAACCATCTTTGAATAGATACTGCGCCCAAGCTTTCTCTTGGTTAGCTGCATCGACAAACATCTTAGTTGCTTCTTCTTTAGTCTCTTCTGCAATCTTCTCAAAGATAGGATCGTCTTTCTTTAGAGTACGTAGAAGTAGCTGAGTAGAACCTAGATGCAAGTTCTCATCACGTGCAATTAGCTTAATGATCTTAGCATTACCTTCCATCTTCTTAAGTTCTGCAAATGCCCAAGAACATGCAAATGAAACGTAGAAGCGTACACCCTCTAAAATGTTAACACTCATTAGTGTTAGCCACAACAACTTTTTCAATTCATACAGAGAAATTGTCTTAGTTTTTGGGTAATCACCACCATCAGTAATAATAGTATGAGTACCTTCACCAAGAAGATTGTACCAAGAACTCATTTCAATTAGTTCATCGTAGTATCTAGAGATATCACCAGCACAATCAACAATCTCTTCAATATCCATCATTTCATCAAAGATTTTTGATGGGTTACTGTACACGTTACGAATGATGTGTGTGTACGAACGGCTGTGAATAGTCTCAGAAAATGTCCAAGTTTGAATCCAGTTTTCGATCTCAGGTAGCGATACGATAGGAGCAAACGCTTCTACAGGAGCACGACCTTGCACAGAGTCGAGTAGAATCTGTCGCTTCAAGTTCGATGTAAAAATATGTTGCTCATGTTCTGTTAGACCCTTAAAGTCTTTTGCATCTTGATAAATGTCAACTTCTTCTGGACGCCAAAAGAAGCCGAGTTGCTTATCAGTTAGCTTGTCAAATTGCTTGTACTTCAACGTATCATAGCGCTGAATGGTAGGACCGCCGCTGGGATCCAAGAATGCAGTGACTTTAGTGTGATCAGCTTTATTCTCAGTGTTAAAAACACTCATAGTAGTCCTCTTCTTATTGGGATTAACAACCTGCATAATCTATCAGATCAGAGGCAGGTTGTCAATGGTTATTAGACTTTAAATTGTACAGCTTTCACAGTGACCATCATCAACTTCACCTTGTGGTAGAGGTTCTTCACTCATTTTATCAATATCTAGCTCACCTTGTCCATCGTGAGTATTGAAATAGTAAAGTTGTTTGCCACCATATTTGTAGAACATTAGTAGATGCTGTAGCATCAAACTCATTGGTATTTTTTCGTCTTCGTAGTAAGCTGGGTTGTAGCTTGTGTTGACGCTGATACCTTGATCAATGTACTTCTGTAGTACAGCCATGATCTTTAAGTAGCCTTCTGGTGATTTTTGATCCCAGAGTAAATCATATTTATTCTTAAGACGTTTGTACTCAGGTACGACTTGCTTAAGAACACCGTGCTTAGATTGCTTCACACTGATTAGAGAGCGAGGTGGCTCAATACCGTTAGTAGCATTAGCAATCTGTGCGCTTGTCTCAGCAGGCATTAGAGCCATTAGAGTCGAGTTACGAATACCAGTATCTTTTAACTGCTCACGTAGTCCTGCCCAGTCCATACGCTCTTGATGTGGAACTAGATCATCAACATCTTTCTTGTACGTCATGTTAGGCGTGATACCGTGACCATATTTAGTCTCCATAACGCCAGAAATAGCACCTTGTTCAGCCGCTAGATCAGCAGACGCTTTGATCAAGTAGTAAGACCATGCTTCTGCCCATTCATCTACTAGCTCTAGACCAGCTTGATCAATGTTTTGATAATCTAGATCGTGCTTAGCTAGCCAGTACGCAAAGTTAATGATACCAACACCAATTGGACGGCGCTTCTCTGTGCTTAGTTGAGCCGCAAGAATTGGGTAGTTTTGGTAGCTCAATAGTGCATCTAGACCACGTACTGCAAGACGACATACACGCTCAAAGTCAGACACTTGCTTGATGTTACCCCAGTTAATAGCACTTAGAGTACATAGCGAAATTTCGCCATCTGGATCATTAACATCATTTAGTGGCTTAGTCGGTAGATCGATTTCAGCACATAGATTCGATTGACGAATAGGTGCAATCTCTGGCAAGAATGAACCATGATCATTTGCATTGTCTACGTTTTGTAGATAGATACGACCAGTGTTCTTACGCTCTTCCATGAACATGCTGAATAGCTCTGCCGCTTTCATAGTCTTTTTGCGTAGTCGAGTATTGCGCTCTGCTTTTTCGTATAGCTCTTTAAACTTATCTTGATCAGCAAAGAATGCTTCATATAATCCAGGAACATCGCTTGGTGAGAATAGAGTAATGTCACCACCAGTGATTAGGCGCTCATACATCAACTTGTTAAATTGTACACCGTAGTCCATGTGACGTACACGATTCTCTTCTGTACCCTTGTTGTTCTTTAGCACTAGCATATCTTCAACTTCTAGGTGCCAGATAGGGTAGTAGATAGTCGCTGCCCCACCACGAACACCGCCTTGTGAACAAGATTTAGTAGCCGCTTGAAACATCTTGTAGAAAGGAATGATACCAGTGTGGAATGCATCGCCCTTACGAATAGGAGAACCAATCGCACGAATAGAACCACCACCGATACCGATACCTGCTTTCTGGCTTACGTACTTAACAATTGAACTACTAGTAGCATTAATACTATCAAGACTATCATCAGTTTCAATAAGGACACAGGAGCTGAATTGACGCTGTGGTGTACGCACTCCAGCCATAACAGGAGTAGGAAGAGATATATCGTGCAAAGAAATAGCGTCATAGTATTCCTTGATAATTGACATACGTTGATCTTGAGGGTAATCTTGGAACAGCGTAGCCGCAATTAGAATGTAACACATCTGAGGCGATTCAAAGATTTCACCAGTTACACGATTCTGTACTAGGTACTTACCACGCAATTGCTCCATTGCTACGTATGTCAGATTTTCATCACGGTCATGTTTAACGTAAGACTCAATACGATTCCACTCTTCATCAGTGTACTTCGTGATAAGTTCTGGATCATAGAAACCATTATCAGTATTACGCTGTACTAGCTCTTTAACTGTGCATGGGTTATACTCACCATACACTTCTTTACGAAGCGCATAGTTGATTAGACGACCACCAACGAATTGATAGTTAGGCGTCTCTTCTGAAATTAGATCAGATGCCGCTTTGATTAGAGTCTCTTGAATCTCTTTAGTAGTCATACCATTGTAGAACTGAATTTGACTCTTAATCTCAACTTCGCTAGGGCTTACACCAGTAATGCCTTCACATGCATGAAAGACTACTTTGTGTAGCTTTTCAATGTCTAGCTGTTCTTTTGAACCGTCTCGCTTGGTTACTTGTATTGGTTGTATCATTTCTATTCCTATCAAATATCAGACAGCCATAGGAGCTTTGATAGACTCCATTGGGTTGTAATTTTCTAGTACAAAATCACTCACTTTTGATTTTAGTACATCTTCTAAAGTTTCAAATTCTGGAAGCACTAGCTTCGGTAGATCACGCTCTTCACGTTGTATTTGTTGCTTAACTTGCTCTATGTGATTAGTATATATGTGAACGTCACCCCCAGTCCACACAAAATCACCCACTTTTAACTTGCAAATTTTCGATAGAATATGCAGTAATAGTGAATACGATGCAATGTTAAAGGGTACGCCTAAAAACATATCTGCACTACGCTGATAGAGTTGGCAAGATAGCTTACCATTAATTATATAGAATTGTGCTAGCGTATGGCAAGGAGGAAGCGCCATTTTGTCAATCTTTGATACGTTCCACGCTGATAGAATATGTCTACGACTATCAGGATTCTCTTTCAGACCTTTGATAAGTTCTGCAATCTGATCAATGCTGTTGTTGACTTCCATGACTGGATTGTAGTCTTCCCAGTTGCGCCACTGCACACCGTAGACTGGTCCTAGCTGTTTCTCAAGATCATTATTAGTGTAACCAAGTGCAACGCCTTGTGCATCTGCATTTGCAGTCCAGATTGTTTTCTTGTCCTTTAATTCTGAGCGATCTTTCTCGAATGTGATCTCTGCAAGTCTGCGCTCATCACTGCTACCTTCTAAAAACCACAATAACTCTCCAACGACTGAGCGCCAAGCAAGCTTCTTAGTAGTTACAGCAGGAAAACCTTCTTGTAGATTGAAACGCATCTGATAACCGAATAGACTACGTGTACCGATGCCAGTACGATCAGTTTTGTCTTCACCATTCTCTAAAACATAACGTAAAGCTTCAAGGTATTGCTTCATTAACGACCTCTAATTTCAATAATCAAATCATCGTCTTCTTCACGATGAATAACTTTTCGGAACTTGCTAATCTGTCTTTTGCTAACTTTCGTGTCAGTTATATATGTACCTTTCATAGTTGTCAAGTACAATTTATCACAGTAAGGTAACGCTTGTTCATATATGTTAGCGCCACCAATGATCCAGATATATTGACCACTGTACTCTTTACTTAGTCTTTCTATGATCTCTGATACGTCTCCGCTGACTACTAAATCGGCATTTTCTATTTCACGATTCGATATGACAACATTTGTACGCATCGGTAGAGGTTTACTGCCCAATGACTCCCAAGTAGCACGACCCATAACTACAACATGACCACGTGTGTTGTCACTGAACCACTTCATATCTTTCTTTGAAAATGGCCACGGTAGATTGTTCTCGTAACCAATGCCATAGTTCTTATCTACAGCAAGAATAGCATTTACACTCATTATATACCTCATTATGCCTTAGTGTCAAACTTTTTTCCAGAATGACATTCGTAATTTACCTTCTAGACCACTATATGTATTAACGTCTATAATCATCTTTAGCTTTGCGCTATCTACACCAGCGAGCACCATATCATTGATATCTTTCTGTTCTATATGTTCAGGCCAAATGCAGACTTTGTAGCCAGCATCTAAGCACTTCTCCATACGTCTTACAATGTCACGATTTCGTGGTTCATTGTCAAAGACAAAGACTGCATTCTCTGTATTCTCAAGACCACTACCGTTACCATCAGCACCAGCCATAGCAACGCAATTGTCTACAAAGAGACTGTCAATAGGACCTTCGACTACGTAGTAAGTCTTGTTGAAATCGACTGTATCAAGACCGAAAATTTTTGGTTTGTTTTCGTCTAACATTATAGTGATATAGCGAATACTGTCTTTAGCAAACGCTCGACCTTGATACCCAAACACTTCGCCTTTCTTATCAATGAATGGTAGAACTAAGCGTGGTTCATCACGATTCGTAGGCATCTTATCTGCAATAAGTGAGTTAGTCCATGCATTGAACTTAGGCGCATAGTAAAGCTTGTAGTGAGTTTTTGTCGGGATTGCACGTTTTGCTATATACTTACGTACAGGATGATCAAACTGTAAAGCACTGATCTTTTTGATAGACTTTAGAGGTGAACCTTTCTTCTTGAAGCTAGGCTGTTTAGTTACAAGCGTATCAAGAGGCTTTAGTTTAGGTTCTTCTTTCTTCTTCAGACCTTTCTCTAGTGCAATATCAACCACATACTCGTTATACAAGTTGTGATCAATAGACTTAAGAAAGTTGCGTAGAGATAAAGAGGCGCCACAGTTGTGACAGTAGTAGAGTGCAGAGTTATCTTTCTCTAGAATCCAACCACGTGCTTTAGCCTTAGACTTCTGAGAGTCACCACAGATAGGACAGCGTAGATTAGCACGATAAGGATTGTTAGATTTGAGAGAGAATCTTTCTACACGTGTAGAGAGTATACCAGCATACTTTAGATCAATAAGATTCATTAAGTACTCCTATTATTAAACGTCTTAACGACATTATATACAGGAGTACTTAGTGTGTCAATGGATTATTCGAATAATTTTGATACGTTAGCGATAGAGGCGATAGCAAAACCAATTGCCCATGAGCCACCCATCACCCACCATTTCCATTTCTCAAGAACAGAGACACGTTCTGACACAGTTTTTAGTTCTTTTGTAACTTCTGCGTCCATTTTGTCTAGTTTGCCCATCACAGCTTCGTGATTGATTCTATGATGTTCTGCACTTTCGTCTTTCATTTCGCTGATCCTACGATGTAATAGCTCAGCGCTTCGTTCTGACACTCGTTTGCGTTCTTCAATGTCTTCAGTCACACGATTGAGTGAGTTTTGATGCACCGCCAGCATTTCAGAAACGTTACTGCTAGCGTCTGCAATCTTATCGATTGCGGTATCTAATCTGTTGATTGTTGCATGAATATTAGATACGTCTCGCTTCAAAATTTCAACATCAGTTTTAACTGATTGAATGTCGCTTGATCTTCTGTCTGCGTATTCAGTCATCTTTAACTATCCTTTAAAACATCTCCAAAACGCTTGAGTGGTTTGCGCTTTTTGTGTTTTTTCATTTGAGAGGTTGTTAGTCCGGGTTCACCATCAGGTCCGACTCCAACACCAGCAACGTTACCAGAGCCAACGCTGTTTGCGGGAGCTTCTTCATCAAACGCATTCTCAAACAATGAATCTAGGTCAAAATGACTTTCAACAATACTCATATAATCGTTAAGTTTATCTTGCATCTGTTCTTCTGTCAAGGTATTAGCTTGAGACTCAATCTCAGCATTCTCCTTGATCAACCATAGTGCGGCTGCATAAGATGCAATACGTGTTTTACCACCAGGTACCTTTTCTAGAAGTTTTTTGAGCTTGCTAACCATAAGGTCAAAGTGACCAAAAGCTTGTCGCTCTTTGACTTTAGTAAAGTCTTTCTTCTTCTTAAGCAGATTACCATTTTCGTCAATGATACCTAGCTTGTATGCTTCCCACTCGTTAAAGGGTGTGGCTAATCGCTTAATAAATTGGTATACTAAAAATAGATCGACAATCATATCTGCCTAAGTTCCTTGACTATGTATTCATCTAGTGGTATGTCAGAGCTTTTGAGTCTTATGTCTTCATACTCAATTATCTCTGGCATGTAACTCAAAAACACCACAAACGGTTTCAAATGTTTATGATATCTCTTTAGCTTAAAGAACAGCATATGCGTAGTAGCTGGTCCAAAGCAATTATATAATATAGTTAGATGATTGAGAATAAGACGTACTTTTAGATCGCCATCATGTTCATAGCGTCTGAATAGTCTTTTTAAATGCTGAAATCGCTTTAAGTCATTGTGAAATTCATCAGCGGTTACTGCAATTCTCATATCATAGTTCTTTGCCGCATATAACAAAAAACTATTATCATCTAATTTCATCTAAAACACCGTGTAGTTACTAAAATATCTGCAAGAGTCGCCCCTTGCAGATATTTATAAGACGTTATTAGCTATCTGCTACAGTAGCGTCTTCTACAGCAGTGTTACCAGTTACACCATCATCGCCTGCTTCAACAGCAGAACGGCGCATTGCAACTAGTGGTTCTACACGTTTACGACCAGTGCCATATTCTTCGTACTTAACCCAGCCAGCAGTCTTTAGACCTTTAGCACGGTTAGCAGCAACAGCAGCTTCGTCACTGTCAACGAATACAGTTTGTGCTTTTTCAGCATCGGTAAGATACTTAGGTGCATCAGCCAAAGTATCAGTATCACCCCATAGAGCCATAATAGTTCTCCTTATTTGATTTGCTTAATGAGTTCTGAAATCATAGTATCTTTTTTCTTACGTCTATCAAGCTTTATACCATGCTTTGACTTAGCGTAAATATCAATTTCTAATTTAGTCATTTCAGTGAAGTCTGGTAGTTCAACAACGACCATTTCTTCAACAACTTTTTCTTCAACAACTGGCTGAGGTTCAACGACCTCAGCTACAGTTTCTTCTTTTTTACGTTTGAATAAATTTTTAAACCAAGTGTATGGACACATAACTTTCACCTTAAGAAACGTATGAATTCAATTCGTAAGTATTTCTGTCAGTATCACGGTTGTAGACTTGAATAGCTAAACCTTTTCGAACAGGCTTGCCGTTCTTAGTTAGCTTGATGTTATGGCGAACAGTCTTGCCACGTCCTGGCTTACCTGGGCCAGTTGTAACTTGATTGTGCCAATCATCTTCGTCTACTTCGTAACCTTTGCTTTCTGCGTCTTTACGTGCTTTCTGTACAGCCGCAGAGTAAGTGTCGAAGTATAGATCAGCGGCAGCATTCTTACGTGCTTCGCTCATATCGTCTTCGTAGTCGCCACTTAGAACGGCGTGCATATCTTTACATTTCTCATGTAGACCGCTTAGTTTATTTTGCATCCACTCAGGGAAATCTTCACCCTTTTCTAGATACTCCATAACTTCTTTGCCAACATACTGAATGAACTTAGCTTGATCCATAGCCATAGAAGCTTCATCTGGTGATGCAGGCTCATCAGCTTGCTCATAACGCATCTTCTCTTCGTTACTACCATACTTCTTTACAAACTTAGCACGTGCATCGTTGTGACCTTTAGACCAAGCAGTATGTTCAGGTGAACCTTTCTTGTTAGGGTTCGTTTCATACTTCTTCTTGTCACGCCATGCTTTTTTACCTGCTTCGTATGCTTTCGCTTCTTCAGGTGTCTTGTATGCTTCTTCTAGTTCAACTTCTTCGTATGCTTTACGATAAGCATCTTGCTTACCAGCGTCTTTCTTAGCTTTACCTTTAGCAGTAGCGACCGCTTGACGAGGCTTGTCACCAAGGCGCATCAGCGATCTAGCAGTCTTTTTTTCAGCGTCACTCATCTTTTCGTCAAGCTTCTCTTCTTTAGCTAGTGCTTTTGAGATAGCTTTGCGGCGCATGTGTAGATATTTGTCCTGATCGTCAACTTCACCATCATTGTCGATATCTTTATCTTTGCGATCATCGAACTTTTTCTTAACTGCTTTCTTATTCACAGGATCAAGTTCTTTTTCTTCTTTCATTTTCTTTTTACCACATGAAGACTCATCCATTTCTTCTTCATCTTCATCTTCACACTCGCAAGGATCGCATTCACACTTAGGGCAAACTTCTTCTTTCATTTTCTTTTTGTCATAAGACTCTTGTACTTCTTGTTGAACTGGCTCAGCTTCTACTTCTTGTTGAACTGGCTCAGCTTCACGTTGTACGCCTTCTAACTTATCAATAGTTGCAGAAATACCTTTCAGCATACTATCTGACAATGGTTGCACATCTTTCTTAAACATTAGTTTCTCCTAATTTAAGTAACTTATCTTATATTTATCTAATCGTCTACTTCTGCGCCTTTGCGCCACTGATAGCATGACCAGTACTTAGCTTTCCATTTTGGACCAGGATTATCGCAACCATGTCTAGCTCGAAACGCTTTTCTACGTTCTGGATCATCACGCTTGATTTCCATATTAGGATCACCAAATGTAACTTTTACGACATTACCCTTGTCGTTTTTGACATATACACCAAACTTTTTCTTAGAGCCTGATGGTAGTCTGAATGGATCGTTAAGATTTACTTTACGACCTTGATACTCAGATTCTTCTACAATTAGATCGTCATATAGTGAACAGTCTTCGCAGATTTCATCTATCTGTTCTGTAACGTACTGCTTAAAGTTCTTCATGTGATTATGCTCTTAACTCAAAGTGAGGCGCATCAATGAAAGGTCTACGTCCTTGTGATCTACGTAGATCAACGTACTCATTCATTGCTTCTTCCATATTGCCATTCCAAGTGCGAATGTCATCAATCTGCCATGCAGCACCCCAACGAATCTTAACGTCCAGTTCAATGGCAGCTTGCTTCATAGCATCTGCAATGTTATCATATAGATTTAACTCCCAAGAGCCTCGTGGCCCAATGTAGGCCATTAGATCAACTGCATGACCGTAACCATCTTCTTGAGGCAGATGCTTAGACTTCATTGTTTGACTAGCGCCTTTAGCAACTAGCTCTTTTTGCTCTTCAATAGTGCGAACACCTTGAATTACACCGAAGTCAATCTCAGTGATTTCAATGGCACGTTTTACTACAGCGACTAGATCAGGGTGGACGCCATCAAGGCGTCCTAGTGATCTATTTGACAATTTGAAACTCATAATCTTACCCTTTCTTAGTATTCGATTGTTTTGTTAGAAGTCTTGAAGTTCTTCTTACGCATAATCGTTTTGTTAACTATCTCAAATTCTTCTTTGCTGCGGTTGAATTTGATAACAACAGGCAAGTTAAGGTCTGACTGGATATCTTTCAATACAGCTTCACTATCTGCATTAGCCTTAATGTCTTTCGCTTTGTTCTTAGCAATTTTCTTAAATAGCTTTTGCAACTCAGCAATAGTGATAGCAGGATTGTTACGCTCATCATTCATACGATCTGCAAAGTGGCGAGTGAATTCAACATCAACACCAAACTTGTCTAGTAGACGATCAGCGAATCTTTCAAGGTCTTTGATTTGCTTTTGAGTTACTTCTTCAAACATAGCTTCAAAAGACTCGTTGACGTTCTCCATAGGAGTGTCTTTCTTGTACTTCTTAACTAGCTTGTCAGTACCTTCATCACCTGCGCCATTTTCTTCTTTATAGTAATGAGATGATTTATAACCATCCATTTTGTACTCAGCTTGCCTACGGTGCCACTTAGCTTCATCCTCATGGTGTTTCTTAAGAGAACCCTTTGCGCCACGTCCTTTTGTTTCATGGTATTCCATTTGGTCTATATGCTGTCTAGCAGTCCAAGTTTTATCACCACGATTCTTTTTAAATGTCATTTCATCGAGTTGAGTTTCTTCTACCATACTAGCAAGAATACGTGCATCGATACCAGGTACCTGATCAGCGACAGTAGCGGCATACCAAGTAATAGTATGGCGTAGTTTACCGTTACCTTCTTTACGCTTACGATCTACAATCTTCTGTACTAAGTCTTTAGCGTATGCATATCTTTTCTTATGAGTAGTTTTAGACAGAATACGCTTGATGCCTTGCATTGTAGTTTCTTCATCAAGGTCTACTTCTTCTTTAGGCACACAGTTTGGTACTTCTTTACCGTCTTTCTTCTTAGTGCCTAGTTGAACGTAGCCTTTCCAGCAAGGATCATCTTCATCTTTCTCTAGCTTTTTCTCAGCAATAAAGTGATTCACGCAAGAGAATGCCCACTGGTGATCATCTTCTTCTAGTGCTTCATTGTATACCGCTAGAATCTCTTCAAAGTCAATACCAGACTTTTCTGCTTTCTCTTGTAGAGCTTTGATCGCTTTTTCTTCGTGTAGCTCAACTGACTCTGCAATGTCGCTTGAGATTTGATCAACGATATCTACAATTTCAATATCTTCTGTAATTTTACGGAATGCACGGAATCTACGATCAAACTTCATAGAACCATCTTTCTTACGTGCTTCGTGATAACGCTTTGTAGGTGTTTCTAGGAACAACTCTTCAAATGATTCGTTTACATTTTTCTTAGAGAATTTCATACGATCCTGTTTCTTAATAGTAGGTAGTAGACGTTTAGCAATCTTATCAACTGCGGCTTGTCTAGCAATAACCTTCTTATCGATAATCATCTTTTCGCCTGCACTTAGCTTATCATACTTAGCGCCTTTCTCGCCAGCTACTTTCTTACGTAGAATCTTGATAGCGGCTTTTCTAGCACGACCTTTAATCTGATCACTAGTAGCTAGTTTCTTAGATGCTTTCTTACGTGCTAGTGCAATCTTACGTGCGTACTTACGCATCACTAAACCACGCTTTCTACGTTGTTGATAGTCTAGTGCTTCACCAAGTAGGTCTTCAGCTTCTAGCTCTTCTGCAATCTTCATACCAGAGCGGACCATATCATAGATTTCTTTTGCGGCTGGTACTAGCTTCTTAGGTAGACCTTTCTTGAATTTTTCGAAGTCGCCTTCAGATGCAAGCTTACGCATGACAGATGCAGACATAGCATCGGCAGTCATAGACTTAGCTTCTTCAGAATCAGGATCAGCACGGTCACCAGCAGATACCACTTCAATGCTATCGAATGAGTAGTCTTTGCCGTTGTACTTGTTTAGTAGAGTATCAAATTCTTTAATGCGATCAGCACCAACAACAAGAATAATCTTATTGTACTTGGCTTGAAGTTCTGCCATCGCTTGCATGATAGTTTTTGACTTAGACTTATGAATGATATTACCAAATGCTTTTTGGGCTAGCATTACTTTATCATCATAAGATAGGGGATTCTTTTTGGCGTCTTGTGTATGAGTCAAGAACACGTGAGGAGTCGCACCTTGTTTACGTGCAATCTCTTTGATCTTGTTTACAAGCTTTTCGTGACCAGAAGTGATTGGATTCATACGACCCCAACCAATTACAGCGGTGTCGCCTTTTGCTTCTTCTAGCTTAGGATTGATCTCAATTGAGTTCTTAACAATAGCTTCTTCGCCAGACTTTTTGCTGGCTTTCTTCTTATCTTTTTCCATATTTTCCTCTTAATCGTAGGTTTTCCGTGGACTTACTACTATTATGTCTATTTATAATATTGACAACCTTTAAGCTATCTGGTATAATACTTCTTGAAGGAGTCTATAAACTCATAGTTTCGTACAGCAGATTTACCCCATATGGTTGATTCTCGTATCCATCCTATAGCAGGCGTAGGCGATACGATCTTTAGTGGTAGCTTAGTCTTTCTCTGTTTTCTAAGAAAGTAAGCATTATCGATACAACCAAGCACACCCCTTTCTTCAATCTCTTCTATCATCATTTGTGCAGTGCGCTTAGTGATTGCGTAGGCATGTGCTCCTTCGTGACCATCAATGTCGATTAGTTCTTCTGGTCCACCAGCACTTGTATGATCATATTTAGTTGGGTCTTGTAACTTGTAACCGAGTACAGCAATTACACCATCAGGTATTTCAATATTTAGATTATGTAGCATGAGTGCATCATGTTCTAAAATGATACCCACATCTTCATTACCTTCTGCGATAGCTTTCCAAATCTTACCGTGTCCAGCGCTACACAAGTCGCCTTTACTGATACGCTTTTCTTTATCAACTTTCTCTTGACCAAACTTCATGGGTATACCAGTTAGCAACCAAGCGGCTCTTGCTTTCATATCTTGATAGCCAGCAAAGTATTCCCAGTTCTCGTTTACTCTGTCACAGGAATCAGATGCATCTTTAGCATACTCAATAGAGATCGGATTGTCGATACGTAGTATGTAGACTTTCTTACTCTGCATTATGCGCCTTCGCTGTAGTCTTTGCCGCCACCAGTCGAACCCCATAGCTGTTCTGCATAGACTTTGCCATCACCGTTATAGCGTGGTATGCGCTTGTCATAGTGATTAGGAATCAATGTATAAGAAGGCCATATAGTAATGTCTTGTGGATTGTGCTTTGCAATCATATTCTTCAACCACTCATTACCGGTAGACTTCCAGACTTGATTGCTTAGCTGTCTAGGTTCAAGTTTATGTAGTTCATCAATAATAGTCTTTAGAAAAGCATTACCAGGATTCGATGCCATAATAGGCGAAATGAAACCTTTTCGATATTGCTCTTGCTCATACACACTGTAGCAGAAATGTTCTGGAGAGTCAAATAGTTCATCGGTATTATGTAGACAAATTGCATCAGCAGGTGGCAAGAATCCACCTTCTTCGTAGAGTAGTTCATAGCGTACTAGATCGGCAACACCGTTAAACTTTCCTCTGCGATAGTATTCGTCTATTAGGTGTTGATTATGAAACGTGCGATTCTTCAACATTTCGTCTGTGAAGATGTAGTAGTTCCAGTCTGGGTGTTTTTCTTTCCAAGTGTTCAACCACTTCACTGGTGCAGGTCTTGGGCCAACCCAAATGTGTATCATATTCTTTACAATGTTCATTATATGTTACATTCCCTAGATAAAGAAAAAGGCGAGTCTAAGCCCGCCTTCTTAATGACTCAATTGTATTTATCACACGTAATACATTGGCCCTTTATTCTGAAGGAACTTCTGTCTACGCTCAAGTTCTTCGAGTGAAGACGAAGACGCTAGATATTTTTCTTCCCACTCACGCTGACGCTGTGCGCTAGATTTAAAGATTCCTTTGATAAAACTCTTTAACGCTTTCATGCTAGTGTACCCTTCTTTAACTGTTCTTCAACATAATCTACTGTTTCGTTTGAGTATTCTACGTGTTGCAGGAGCATGGCAAGCTTTCTACGTGCTTGTCGTTCTCTTGACTGCATCATAGCTTTTACGATCTTCTTAAACATTTTACAGCCCTCTATAATTAACATCCCACATTATACGCATATTTATCGAAAAGGTTCTATTTTTTGTCATACTTTAGTATGATATTTTGTAAACCCTGAGTTGCATTTATCTCATGCATTAAAAAAGGGGCCGAAGCCCCTTTGTCAGTGTGAATAGATTATCGTTGTTCTACCCAGTTAATTGTACCATGTGCGGTTTTATTACCAACACTACTAGCAACCTGTAAAGTCCAAATATCGCTTGCAGTTCCCATATTAGTTCTGCCTAATTGATATGTAGCATGGCCGTTCAGTTCCATGGCACCTGGGTTTGTACCACCTGGAACAAAACCACTATTAATTGCAGTACCACCAGAAACACCAGTAGCACTTGTGTCATATTCTACAACGCTGTCTGCAATAGAATGTGGTGTCCAAACTGCTCCAGTTAAAGTAGCATTTCGAGTAAGTCTATAGTGCAAAAGAGTATTATCGGAAGTAGCAATAGCAAAATATGTTGGAATTACAACGGAATTTAATTTATCTGATTGTATTCTTATACTAATAACAGGATACCAAGTGTCGGCAACTGACAATGTTTTACCTTCTAATGGAGTAATTACATTTCTGCTAATACCTTGATCCATAGCTTCGCCTTCTTCCACTTGAGAGGCACTATATTGTTCCATATACCACGTGCCTGAACCAGCACTAACATTAGTTAGTTCAAGACGTATAGGTAAGAATGGTGTTGCAGACCAAGTGCTATCGAACATATTACCATGATAAAATTCATGGACTACAATGTAATAGTTTTCAATTACAAATCCAACATTTACTTGCCCGGCTCCATACCATTCATAGTCTAGAACAATCATTTGAACCTTAGATAGATCCAAAGTTGCTTTAGAAGAGCCAACACCATTAAGTTTATCTCTGTTCCAGTCGCTTTGTCTAACTCTACGCTCAACAGGCGTACCAGATACACTTGATCTGATAACTGCCCAGAGTTCTGTTCCATCTGACTCAAAAAATACACCATTATTTTCGTCAAAAATGCCTGCTCTTTTTCTTAATCCTGGAACATGCCCTTTAAAGTTTAAAGCAATAGAAATTTGTGTACCACGACTCGGAGTGTATCGCATAACATTTCTTGTTTGACGAATAACTTCATCACCAGTTTCAAATACTCCTAAATGAACGTGTCTACCATCTGGATCCCATTCACCTACACCAGTACCCACAACAGCTTCATCCCAAGCGCTAGGTGATTTGTCATATTGGAAAGTGCTAAAAAAGTTAGTAGTTATATTACTAACTCTTAATCTATTCTTTTGTGTAAATGTTGGCCTAAATTCAGCGACACCACCTCGCTGATTTCCCAACATAACTACTTCCATTCTAGAATCTGTACTACCATCTAATGATAGTAAATCACTTCTAAATTGAGCCATAGTCTTATATTCTCCTTATATTATAACTGTTCCGAGAAGTAAAGCGTAGCGGCATATAATTGCGATGTACTCTGTAGACCAGTGCCAGATATAATTAAGATATCACCGGGTGTGATAATAAAATCAGAAGTTTTAGAATCATTTGTAACATAAGTCTTTGAGTCTTTAGCACTAAAGGTTGCCAATATTTGCGAGAAACCAGCTTTATCTGTTTGGAACGCAGTATTAAGAGCTCCAGCAGCATCACCATTTAATTGTAGCATACGTGAGTCTGGTATAGAATTCCAAGTTAATGCATCTACGGTAGGCGCAGCATAATCACGTGCCACGTAAACTTTAGTCATAGTATCAGCACTAGCACAGAAAACAGCTAATTTATCCATAATTGCGCCACGTGAATTGAACACAGTTTCACTGTTGTATGTTAAAGTTCTAGGTACTTTTATAGCAAGAACAGCGGTATCAACATCTGCGTTTCCTAGTGCTACTAAATCATTACCAGAATTTATAGAATTAAATAGCGTAGATTCTTCTTCACCGCCTTCAGATGCTACATCGACACATCCGCAAAGTAATTCAACTTCAGTACCTTCTTCTGTACAAATAGCATCAAAGTAAACTGGCAAAGCTGGATCATTAATAGAAAGAGATTCTAGTGTACCAGTAAGTTCATCTGTATATACTAGTTCTAAATCGACAAACACATAGTAATTACCTACGCCACGCCATTGGAATTGAATGTCGTATACGTGACCTTTGCTTGGGTCAAAATCAGCAGGCAAGAATGGTTTTAAAGATACATCAGTTTGTACTACAGTACCCTTGCGTCTTGTGAATCTTAAATCCCAATCAGCGCCGTCACCGATCAATTGAAATTCTACACCATTATGTGCTGTACCAAGACCAAACTCACGGATACCAGAGGCTGTCGGATTTGGTAGAATTATCGCAGTACTAAACAACTGACCACGATTAGGCTGATAACGAACAAAGTTCTTAGTTTTAACTACGTGTCCTGCGCCAGCAGATGTACCAGAAAGAACAGATAACATTCTATCGCTTGATCGAATGTAAGTATTATCAATAGGCTTTTGAACTGGATTATAACCAGGAGTGTTATCAATATCTACTTGTTCCCAAACACGATTTGGAACGTTAAACGTAAATGTAGCAGAGAACAATGAGTGATCCATCACAGCTTTAGGTCTACCCCAAGCATCTAATGAGTATCGTGAATGTCCACCTCTGCCTGATCCAGGACCGACGTTACCGTTAGGGTCGCCGATCATTACTGTTTCATAGAGAGTCGTATTATTCTCTAAGAATGTTTGATTTTGTCTATTATACTGTGCCATGTTACACCTGTGCTAAGTTGTCGTAATAAGTCTTGTCTAGTTCGCCAACAGATGTAGGTTCAGATATTTTTCTACATTTGATATATGTCTCACGTGTAATACTACCTATTGTATATGTGCGAACGCCTGCCGTTATTGTTCCAGGGCTATCTGGATATGTATCTGATCGAGTAGCAGTATCTTCATACTCCCACTCAGAATTGCCTGGTACTGGTAGCCATGCCATTATCGTTGCCATCCTTTGATTATATCTTGTGAGAAGTTAGCATTGCTAAATTGTAATCTATCGACAAGCTTAACTGCATTCTTACCCATATGATCAATAGCAACAAAGCCTTCTTGCTCAGTTACTTTAAAGCCATCAGCAGTCTTTAAGAATGTACCAACGTTTTTAGCTTTGTCAAGCTTCCTTACTATAATCAACTTAGCATCGATGATTAGATTATACAAATCAAACAAAGCAACGATTTGAGATTTGGGTACATTAGAGAAGTATGCCATAACCTCTTTACGCTTGGCTTCTTTGCCAGCTTTACCCCTTTCAGTTTTTAGCTTATCAATATCTTTCTGATAAACATTATAAATGTAGTCCATCAATTCGTCAACGAATCGACTAGTGTTAATGATCTTTTCACCTTGACGAACTTTAGTGTTAACAAACGTCTTCATTCTAGTCTGCAATTCAGAGTTAGCTAGAATACCCTCGAAGGTAGGACGCTTGATTGTATTGAATAGTTTACCTGCATTGGATAGTACTTTAGTGATCTGATCAGTCTCTTTTTCAGTGAAAGTAGCATTACCAGATACGTCTTTGTACATTGCATCTACTGACCAGACGCCTGACGTTTCTTTGAGTTTGCTTGCGATCTCCTTTCCAAAACTCGCAGACATTGATTCAAAACTATCTCCTCGGTATGTTGTGTGCCATACCACACCGATTTCGGATCGTTGAATTCTTTTTGCAAGTTCACTTTTTGCAGGTATAGCGTAAACAATCGTATTAGGATGGAAAGTAATATATTGCTCTCCATCGATAGTTTCTTTGCGTAAATCTTCTTTAGAGTAGAGGAAATCACCTTGTACAACTCCTTCAATTCCTAGCGAAGGCAAATGCTTCAGCGCTAGTTTCATCTTCTTGTTTAAATCACCGCTTGCGATATCAGCATCAATATCAGCAGGAGTCTTGTATACTTTAGGGTTCTTGTTAAAGATACCCTTCTTAGCAACAAAGAATTTACCGTCAGATGGATCGACACCAGCAAATACAGCAGGCGCACCGTCCCATTTAACAGTCACATTAACTTTACTATTTGAGTTACCAGCTAACATATCACGTAGAGAGCGCAGATAGTTGATAGCTTGTCTAGCACCGTCTACACCTAGATTCAAGATAGAATCTTCTAGGTGTTCCATGTGAACGTTTTTCTCTTCTGCTAGTAGAGCTTGTTCTGTAATGAATGAAGTTAGACGTTTCACGTATGCTTCCTTAAAACTTAATCTTTAGACCAACACGTGTTGAGCCGCTAGACGCACCACCATATGTAGCTAGAACGAAACTTGTAAACTTAGGTAGTTCTGGCATTTTTAGAACGTTACCTGAAGACCCACCACCAACGTAGTAAATTTCAAAGTTGTCGTTAGACCTATTGTGAACAACAAAGTAATCATCACCACCCTCTTTAAAATGATCGATTATAACTTGACGCATGTGTGCAAGAATGGTAGTGTCGGTGATAGCAAACTCATTAGGCAGTTTACCAGATTTAACCACACCTTCATCGCCAGCTAGTCCAATCTTAGGATCACGTGATTTGAAGAAGTCGATAAGCCCAATGAAAGAGCTTTCAAACTTTTCTCTACGCATTAGATCAGCTACTTTGCCTTCTTTAACTTTCAAGTCTTTTATGTATACGTCTGCAATATCTTCAATGATATCTGGTTTACGACCAGTACGCTTAACAGACTTGTCAAAGAATGTGATTGGTGCCGATCTATTGTTGGTACCTTTAATCTCAAACTGAGTACGCTTCTTAGCAATCGTCATTTCAAGGTCTGGTCGAGTGGATCCCGGACGTGCAGTTTTAAACTCAGTCTCTACTTCGATACCTTTACTATATGCGATATCTTTTACGTGTTGAGCAACCATGTCTTGAGTCTTAGAACCAGCACCAACACGACCCTGACTGTTACCAGCAGGCTTAACTACAGCACTAATCGCCACATACCCATCTGGCTTTTGATCATATCCTTTCAAAGAGACAGGTGCAAGAACTGATCTACGTGTGATACCAAACTCGCTTGAACGATGTAATGTAGCTGGTAGAGTAAAGAATACACGTTCGCCTTTTTTAAGTTGCTTTACGATATCACCTTTCTCATTGTACATAGGAGTAGGCTTATCGGTAGTGAATCCTTCTTTGAATTTGTAGTTGTTTAGCTCAGTTGGTACGTATGTAGTACGTTCACCTGCACCACTAAACTCACGATTGTTACCTACATTAGCAGGAAAGTTTTTAGCAGAGAATGTAGCCACTTCTGTAAGATATCCTTTAAAAGATTTCATTGAATTATCCATATTGCTTATTGATAGTAATATACTTATTTATAAAAAGCAAGAGGAAGACTAAGCTTCCTCTGTATTTTCGATAGGCTCTGGATCACCAAATAGATCAAACATCGAAGGCGCAGGTTCACCTCTAATGTCACGTGCTACCATCATCAAGCAATTAGGAAAGTTCTGATAGTCATCCTCATTGTCTATCACTACGTAATTATTCTCTTCTTGCTTACTGTCAGTGATAATAAGATTACCATTGACAAAGAACACGCTAACGTCACGAATCGGGTTCTGATAGTTTTCAATCTCAGTATTACCCAAATGACCTTGCTCAACCATTTCTTCAATGTAATCATGTAAAGCAAGTATAGTTTCATCATCCTGTATCACGACCTTATGTGTTTCTTCATCATTCATAAGTGTGAGTACGTCATCATTATAATCAAATATCATATTTTGTATATCCCTTCATTTCTCGAAATACGTCTTTAACAAAAGAGTGTGGAGCACCAGACAAACGTTGTGCGGTCAATATAACATTGTCTGTGTTATACTTATCTCTGGCATGTTCCATGATCATAGCTTCTCTAAGCGCATCACGGATAGTTCTTTCTAGAGTCTGATCCATAGTCGTACACCTCTCATTTTACTTTGCAGTAAGTATATAGTATTATCCCAAATCTTTCAAGAAAAAAGTCCAAAAAAAATTCAAAAAAGTGCGTTTCCGAGGATTTAGTTTGTATAAATAGTTACGGGTGCGTGAAAGTACGTGTATCTTAATTACGTAAGAGGCAAGTGTTTGAGAGTATTCAATACTACAACCATAAGGAATAGCAGGTGTCGCATCAAGTATGCCCGTGGGGTTCGGACCTGCCACGTATCAAGCGAATAAAAGGCGGCTAGCTAAAAACTAGTCGCCTTTTTCTTTGGGCGTTATTTGAAGCCTTCAAACTTCGGCTTCTCTTTCTTTCTAAAACTCACAACACCATCAAAGCCACCTTTCTCTGAGTTCACACGTTGACCAACTGAACCCTTATCTGCAACTGGACCCGAATCATCCATCAAGTCTTGCGCTGATTCTTCTGCATCGAATAGACGCATCTTAGAACGATCAATACCAACTACAAATCGTTTAAGAGTATTGGTGTCACCCCAACGGTTTTTCAACTGCTTAATCATCAACTGTCCTAGATTCTCTAGCTCTTCTGTTGAGATAAGACCAAACATAAAGTCGGCAGTAGCAGGTAGACCAAACGATTCAGAGGTATCTTCTAGGCCCATATCAGAGTTAGAGTAACCAGATCGTGTAGTCTGAGTAGCAGACATAATTGGTACGTTAAACTCTACAGCAAGACCACGTAGCTCTTCTGCAATTGCTTTGATCAAAGTGTAAGAGTTCACATTTGAACCCATACGCATACGTGAAGATGTACAGATATTCAAGTAATCGATGTAAACGATATCTGGTATAAAGTTCTTCTTCAAACGTAGCTCATTTAACAAGTGTCGGAAGTTAGCAGAACCAGCACTTGCAGTAGGGTACTCTTTAATGATCAATTTACCAGTCGTTTTAGACTTAACACGATTCAAGCGCTTCTGATATACATCACGTGGAACTTCACGTAGATTATCAAGCGTCATATCTAGTAGGTTAGCATCAATACGTTCAGCAATACGTTCTTCAGCCATCTCCATAGTAATGTATAGAACATTCTGACCAGCCATTAGATTAGCAGAGGCGCAGTGAGTCATAAACAATGTCTTACCAACACCAGTGCCAGCTAGTGCAACTGACAGTGACTTGCGAGATAGACCACCTTTGGTAATCTTGTTGAGTAGTTCAAGATCGAATGGTACTTTGTCTTCTTTAGTGTGATAGAAAGTGTAACGATCATCAGCATTATCTAAGAAGTCGTGACCAATACTGCTATCGAATGATACACCAAGCGCTTTAGACAAAAGTTCTGGAATAGAACCCTTATCTAGCGACTTGTGATTACCATCTAGAACCAGAATAGATTCACGGACAGCATTGTATACAGCTTTGTCTTGACAGAACTTTTCAGTCTTATCTACAAGCCAATCGATATCAGTTTTTTGATCGTAATCAAGACTATCAATAGATTGCATGATAGTCTTGTATTGATCTTCATTGAGGTTGTCTTTTTCACTAATAGCGATACGTAGGGCTTCTCTGGTGGGAAGCCCATTGTATTGATCTACATAACCTACAATTTCTTTGTAGATTGTCTTGTCACTTTGACTATCAAAATATTCATCTTTTAGAAACGGGAGTACTTTACGGGTATACTCTTCGTTAAACAACAACCCTGAAAGAATTGTAGATTCAATCATATTAGTCTTAGGCCTCTTCTACTGTAACATCATCGTCTTCGGACATTAGGGATTTAGTAGCCATAGTATAATTGGCTTTAATGTCTTCCGCAAGCTTAGTTTTGGTAAGCATCATTTTCCAGAAGTCACCATTGTTGGCAATCTCTTTAGCTCGCATTAGCTTTTCAGATAACACTTCACCAGTCTCTGGATTAAGAGCTTCGTACCAACCAACTTTTGGTTTGTTGATATAACCAAGCTTCTCTGCTACATCCATCAGACCAGACCACTTAGAGATACCACCTTCAAATGTTACAGTGATTGGAATCTTGCTCTTCTCACGAACATGGCGAGACTTCTCAATATTGATTACAAAGTGATAGCCTGCAATCTCAGAACCATCTTTCTCTTGTTGACGACCAATGATCCAGATAGCATCAGCAGAGTAGTAAGAACCTGTACCGCCAGATACGATATCTTTCGGGAACATACCAATCTCTTTATAAGTGTGATTGACACAAATCAATGGGATATCTTTTAGATTCAAATGCGGTGTTACAATACGGAAAAGTGATTTCAACTGCTTAGCACGTGACATATCAGCGACAGACTTTTCATTCATAGCATCTTCAACTTCTTTCTTAGAAGCCAAGTTACCAATAGAATCGATAACGATTACTACATGATCGCCCTTATCGATTTCATTTAGCTGTTTGGTGATATCAAACTTCAACTGTTCTACATCAGTAATAGGAGTGTGGACAACACGATCCATATCAATACCGAAAGACTCAAAGTAAGAAGTCGGTGTACCAAACTCAGAGTCGTAGAATAGTACTACAGCATCATCATACTTTTTCTGATACGATGCAGCCATCAACAAAGCAAATGCAGATTTGAAATGCTTAGATGGACCAGCAAGCATCAGAAGACCAGGTACAAGACCACCATCAACACGACCAGATAGCGCAACGTTCACCATGGGTACTGGTGTAGTTGCCATATCTTTCTTACCAAAGACTTTTGAGTCCATGATAGGTGCGGTCGCTTTGATAGATGAATTCTTGACCAATTTTTCAATTAGGGACATACTATACTCCTGTTTTCTTAATTGCAGTAAACGAATCTTTTGAGTAGCCAGTATATGCACTGGCACCACCATAAACCATGTATGCTTGTTTACATGCGCTTTGTGCGCTACTAGCTACCACGTCAACGATATGTTTACCATTCGCATATACTTCATACGTACTAAGCATATTATCACGACCCCTTGTATATGTCAAGGAGTTTAGTTTCAAATTGTTCAATCTTCTCTGTGCGATTAGGCCAGAGAATGTATTCTTTCTCGGGATTCTTTTTAAGATTAGTGAGTAGAGGCATAATTGCATTATACAATGCATCTAGTCTCTCTTGGGTTGAAGTTGCTGTAGTGCTTGCTTCTTGCACTACAGTCTGTGCTTGTTGTACCGCTTCTAGTTCGTTTTCGTCAACTGCGGTAAAACCAAAGTCAAATATATCGTCCATGTTAGTCCTCTCGTTTGCCTGTGCCCCAATCAATAACAACTGGGAATCGTGGAATGCCATCTGGCGTTAACGCAAAGTAACGTAGTGTTGCCCACTCAGGTTGTACACCACTTTCAAATAGCTCTTTCATCTGTTCATATGTACCACGTACACCAGCATCGAAACCAACACCATGTGCATCGTATAGATGAAAACGCTTAATTGCACCAGACCAGTTACCTTGGCCTTCTGAAACTCCACAAACTCCATACTCTTCGGTGATAAACTCTTTGCGTTTGAGGAGATATTTAGATCGCTTATTTTCGTATGATTGATCATCACGAATCATCTGACCTTCATAACCAGCCTCTAGATACTGACCATATAAGCGATCAATAGATTCAGTGTCAGTTACAAATGCAGTTTCAACTAAAACAATAGGATCTGATAGTCCTAGAGACTCTAGCTCAGTGATACGCTCAAAGAAAGACTTGTCACTGTACATATCATAAACGTGATACTGCACTAGCTCACGTGAAGTTTCAATGTCTGCGGGCTTAAGCTTAGTCTTGCGTACTGTAGAAGTGATCTTGTTAAAATCATCTTTTAGATCGTGGTTGTATAGCTCCCCATCTAGTATTAGATCAGGGTTTGCTTCAAAAAGTTCCGCAAGTGCTTCAACAATATGTGGACAAGATACGATCTCTTTGCCAGAGCGAGTCCAGAGTCCGTCAGCACGTGCAATGCAGCGAATACCATCTAACTTAGGTTGTGAGTAGATAGCGCCCATCTTGTCTAATGCTTTAACGTTATACTCTTTAGCTAGCATTGGCTTGAACTTAGTGAACTTATCAACATCTTCTTTGTTGTCAAAGTAACCAGTCTCACGCTTGATAGTGTAGAGCGATTCGATTTCAGAAAAAGCTTGTTCAAGTGCTGTAGTAGCATTTGATCGACCTACGTTCTTAGGTTCAGTTACTTTCCACTCAGATGTGACAAGCTTGCCACCATCGATACCAGCAACGGTTCGATGGGCAGCCTCATTGTCAGAGTTGAAACCGATCTCCATATTCCAGCGGCGAATCTCACCTTTACTATCACGTTTGTATAGAGGTGAAAACAGTTCAATCTCGTTATAGCTCATGCAAAAAAGTCCTCAAGTGTGCTTACTTTCTCTAGATTCCAGTTGATAGCATCTGACACTAGCTTCAACGGTTCTTTGAAAGTCTTATCAAATTGCATTTCGTAATCAATGTATTGTTCTAGACCAAACTCTTTTGGCAGAAACTGTGGAAATGATATCACATTTTCCATCAAAGTGTTAGGCTTTTTCAGGTAGCAGAACTTAACTTTTGAACCGTTCTTGATACCTTCCATAGTCTTGTCTAGACCAACTTCTTTCATCTTCTTATTGAAGACTAGTGCGCCACGTACATGAATTGGACAACCCTTCTTGTACACTGTTGTACGATCTGCCCATTTCTCAAGGTCAGATACGCCACGTGGAAACGATACAGACTCAGCAGGCAGAGACTTAAATTCTTCATAGAAGTCTGCAACGAACTTCTGTAGCTCTTCTTCTGTACCATTCAGAATGATCTTGTAAGCTTGCTTGAACTTATCACGTACTACTTGTGGTGTAGAAGACTTGACCGCTTCGATGCCCATGATCTTTAGTTTAGGTTCTGCGTACTGTACACCTTCGTTGTTGTACACGTTTAGAATGTATCGCTTCTTAGCAGTCCAAACTCCACGGTCAGCAATAGCTTCACGTGCCATGACCATACGATTAGAGTAAGCATTCATGTGATTAAACAATTCATCGTATGCCTTCTCAAGAACAGGTTCAAACTTCTTCTGACAAGCTTCATCGATAAACTTGACTGGATCAGATGGGTTGACCATCTTCACTAGTGGTGCCATATCAACATACAGTGAGTCAGTATCAATAGCGATTACATAATCATCATTAGACTTGAGTAGCTTGTTCAAGTAAGCATTGATAGCTTTCTCTGCCCACTTGATTGACAACTGACCAGACAGAGTAATACCTTCTGCCATGTCTAGCTCAAAGTAACGGAAGTACTGATTACCTAACGCACCATAAAGAGAGTTGAGCAAGATTTTTACAGCCTGTTGTGTGTTGTTCAATCTATTGATTTCACGCTTCAAGTCTTGACTTGGTGCTTTCTCATTCTCTTGTTGAGTCTTAAGCATCTGATCTTTAGTTGTTCTACGTTCATCATACAGACCGATGATAATCTCTGGCAATACACCAAGCTTGTCTTTACGATAGCAAGAACCATTAGCGGCTACAGCAAATTCTTCACTAGTCGCTGGGTGGTCTAGATAATGATCAACACCGTGCGCTAGACGCATACCCTTAACTAGAGTCTCGGGTGACATATTGTACTGCACAATCAAGTTAGGGTACAGACTGTTCAAGTCGAATGAAGTTACCCACTCAGACATACCAACACGTGGCTCTTTCACGAACCCACCTGGATACGGATCTTTACGCTTAGCTTTGTTTGGTGGAATAGCAATCTTACGCTCGTTCAAGTAGCGATAGATGATAGAGTCCCATATACCAGTAGTACCAAATACGTCTGGATAGTTCACCCCACCTTTGTAGGCAATTACTAGTGCTAAGTCCATCAGACCAGTTTCTTGATCGATTCGGTCTACTAGATCAACGTCACGAATGTTATAGTCAATGAACTTCTGGTAATCATTCTTGTATAGTGTGTGAAGTGAACCATGCTCTTCGTATGATAGTTTACGCTCACCGAGTACAGTGTGTGCAATGTGATCTAGTGAATATGACTCTTGGGTACCGTATGTGTAACCAAACTTCTGAAACAAGTCAAAGTAGTCCATCTGTGCAATACCGAAGATTTCATATGCATCCATACTCTTGCCTTTGATGCCGATCTGACGGTACTTGTATTGCTTCCAAGGCGAGAAGAGTTTAGTAGTCTCTTCACCGCAGACTTTCAGAGTACGGTTGATCATGTATGGAATATCAAATAGTCGAATGTTCCAACCTGTTATAATGTCAGGCGTATTGCTCTGCCAGAAGATGAGGAATTTCTCAATCAAATCTTTCTCATCATTACACTTGCGGTACTGAATCAACGCATCGGTGTCTAGCTCAGTCTTAGCAGAATCATAGTTACCCATACCCCAAACGTGAAACACGTTAGACTGGTTATCACGATATGCAATAGAGATGATAGGGTGATTCGCTTGCTCTGGATGAGGGAAGCCGTCATCAGATGCAACCTCGATATCGATGTTACCAATGCGAATGTACTTTAGATTGTATTTGATTGTGCTAGGATATGCTTCTGCTAGAAACTGTGCAACAAAGTTAGCATTACCATACGTCTTGAAGTTATCAACGTCTTCATAGCGTTTAGCGAAGTCTTGTGCTTCTGACATAGACTCAAATTGCATAGGCTCGACTGGGATACCGTCAAATGAAGTCCACTCGCTTTTCTTATTAGATGGGAGAAACATCGTAGGTTTGAATGGAACTTTTTTATGAATGCGATGGCCATGTGAATCGTAGCCACGAAACAGAATCTTGTTACCTAGGCGATGTACAGATGTGTAGAAACTCAATTGTCACCTCTTGATTGTCATAAATTACTGGTGAATTGTACATTATATAGAATGCTTTTGTCAAGCGAAAAAGGGGTGCTTTCGCACCCCCAAAGTTAGATAATGATTGAAGAATCTCTAGTAATGATCTTACCAAAGACTTTTTGCCACTGCTCTCGCAGGTCCTCGTGCGGTTCAATTACATACATCACAAACTTTGCATCAACACTTAACTTATCAGTTTTAGCGTATGGGAGGTAAGGGGCTAACCCAATAGAGTTTTGTTGTGTTGGTACAATAAGCGCTAGGTCTTCTAGCGTATATAGATCACCTTCTACACTAACCTTACATAGCAACTCTTCACCAGTAGATAGGCGAACAATTTTTGGATCACTCATATTATATTCCTTGTAGTTTATCTAATACATATTCAGGTGCTGATACCTCGTAAGGATCAGTTGGGCAGTTGTGCATACGACCATCTTCTGCCCATAGTTTCTTCACTTCAAGATTATCAACAAGCATAGCATAGCGCCAAGAACGTGCACCAAATCCTAAGTTACCTTTTTCAACAAGCATACCTAGTCCGTGTGCAAACTCACCGTTACCGTCAGGCAGCATCTTTACATTCTTGATGTTTTGTGACTTTGCCCACTGATACATTACAAAAGCATCGTTGACAGATGTACACCAGATTTCATCGATACCTTGTGCAACGAAATCGTCATACAGTTCTTCATAACCCGGAAGTTGTGAGTTAGAACAAGTTGGTGTGAAAGCGCCAGGCAGACCAAAGATAATGACTTTCTTTTCTGAGAAGATATCTTTAGTTGTCTTGTACACCCACTTGAATGGGTTATCACCTTCAATTGATTCGTCACGTTCACGCATGTAAAACATAAAGTCAGGTAGTAGCATAAAGTAAATTTCACCTCATATTATAATTAAAGTAGGGCTAAGCATTACACCTAGCCCATTTGCTTGATCGTTGCTTGATTGTTACTCAGAAAGAAATTCTGGTTTTGACGTAGAACCACCAATTTGGATAGTACGTGGCTTTTTCTTTTCTGGGATTACATTTTCAAGTGTAACAGAAAGAATGCCGTTTGTCAAGTCAGCACCAATAACTTCAACGGTGTCAGCAAGCGTAAACGTGCGTTTGAAGTCACGTGTACCAATGCCTTTGTGAATGTATGAATCGGGCGATTCATCACGCTTAGATGAACCCTCAACCACTAGTACACCATCTTCTACTGAAATAGACAGTTCTTCACGCTCAAAGCCAGCAACTGCTACTTCTACACGATATAGATTTTCATCTGCTTTAATGATGTTGTACGGAGGATAGTTTTGTTGGTTTTTGTTAATAGAATGCATCTTATCTAGAATGCGATCAAAGCCAACAAAGAAAGGGTCTTGAGGAAGTTGTGTAAATGTCATAATTGTATCTCCTTTAAATTAAGCAAGATTTGCGTGAACCCATCTGGCGTTCACGCTTTTATTTATATGACTTATAGAATACCAGTGCTACCAAAGCCGCCAGTTCTATTAGTCTTTTCGACAGGCTCAACGTCTGTCACTTCGATAGAGACTCTTACGTTCTCTACCAGTTCGCCTTGTGCTACTCGCATACCATCTTCGATATCGAATGGCACAAACGAATTACTAAACAGCATAACATAAGTTTGCTGTACATAGTCAGCGTCTACTACGCCTTCGCAGTTCGCTACAGTAATACCGCTTTTCAACGATAGACCAGAGCGAGGATGAATGCGTAGAGACTGAGTTTCATCTAGATCAAAGATTAGTCCCGTAGGCACTAATACCCTGTCACGATGATAGATTGTAACTTTACCGCCTACTACTTTGCGTTTAGATTTGACGTTACTCTGATTGTAAACAGTGATTTCATCACCTTCACGTAAGCTAGCTTTTAAGTCAAAGCAGGCAGCCCAATCACTACCATACTCTGGTAAATGCGCTTCTTCAAATAGTTTATAACATGACAAAGTTTTCTTCATTTCAATCCTTACTTTTTCTTACCAATGCTGTATTTTGCAACTAGCTCCCATTCGTCTTTGTCTTTGAATGGTAGAATCTTGATTTGTGACATAGGCGCCACTGGCTCTTTAATTTTATCAGCTTCTACTAGCTTTAGCAAGCCCCATTCTTGAAGCAAGTTGACAATTGTGTTTCTACGTGCTTGATCTTCTTCTGAGAAGTCATTAATCTTACCATCAAGCATAAACAGTTCTTTAAAGTGTACGATGTAGTACTTACCTTGCTTATGTAAGATATGGCACGATTGATATAGTTTTCTATCTTTTTTTGAGGCAATGCCGATGCGGGTTAGAGTCTCTTTAATCTTTAGGAAACTCTCTTCATTTGGTAGCTCGACCTCCACGAGTTTTTCAATCATTTCTGAATACCACCTGTCTCTTGTTGTTCTCTTATCATGTTCAATTGTTCACTGGACAACAAAGAAAGATAGTCTTTGCCAATAGTTGGGTTACACTTATAGTATTCGCATACCATTTCCAAGTCTTTGTCACCAGCATTCTTAACCCATTTTGCATATCGCTTCTTAGGTCTAATACTATTTAGTAAAAACTCATACTGAGGACGATTGTCGAGATCATGGTATTGATTCATTAAATTAGCATGTAGTATAGTGTCAACGTGGTATGATAACGCATTGTTAACAACCCATGCATTGTAGCCTTTCTCGGCTAGCGTGTCATTCTCACTGTCACGCATTAGATTCTTCTTATTCTGTGTGATAGAGTTTACATAATCAAACGGGTTAGCCACTTTCTACCTCACTGTCTTCTTTCAAATATTCTTCTTCACACTTTTCACACATATATGCTGTACCAACTTGATCGTCAGCATAGCGATACTTGATTTCAGCAGGTCTATCTGACTTAATCTTAGCATCGCACATTAGGCATTTCTTCTTAGGCTTCAGGAATGGCATCGATCAAACTACTCCAAGTTTTTAGCTTTTCTTTCTTGACACCAGAACGCTTGTAAATTGCTTCTTCTGTAATCAAGCCATAGTCTATCATAAGATCGATCATGCAGTAAACATCACCAACTTCTTCTACTAGCTTGTTCTTCTGCTCTACGCTGATATCACCAAAGTCGTTAAACATGCGAATGGTCTTCATGCAGACTTGAGTAAGTTCGCCACACTCTTCGGCTGTGATTGCCATTAGTTCTTGTAACTTGTTCATTTCCAATCAACCTCTGCCATTAGTGTAGCAAGTGCCGCAACACGATTGATTTCTGAGTTAGCAACAAATGCTTCTTTGTACTGATATTCAGCAAGAATTACGATAGCATCCGCTACGCTTTGAGTGCTTGAAATCTTAGTCGGTAAAATGTCATATAGTTGACGATACAGTACGGCAGAATCAACATCAGTATTCTCAGCAACCCATTTGCGTACTTCTGTAAAGTTACGCTCTTTCATTAGATTGATAAGGGTTGTGATATTGTCTGTTGACTTATTAGCTAGTACACCAGCGTCAATGCGACCAGTAGCAGAGTAACGCTGTAGTTCATTAAGGACTCGGCGCCAATCAGGAAAGTGGAGTTGCACAAGTTCAGCCACAGTCTTTTGATCATATTCAATACCTTCTTTCTCTAGAATGTTACAAGTTCGCTTGAAGAATTGCGAAGCAAGCACAGGCTTTTCAGATTTTGGAATGTTAAACTCAATCACGCTACAACGTGAGTGAAGGGGTTCGATGATTCGATTCTTGAAGTTACAAGTAAGAATGAAGCCACAGTTTTTGCTAAACTCTTCCATGAAGTTGCGTAGTGCAGGCTGAGTAGAGTTAGCGTTTAAGTAGTCGGCCTCATCTAAGATTACATACTTACGACCGCCTGTGAATGATACAGAAGATGCAAAGTTTGCAATCTCAACACGTAGCGTATCGATGTTACCATTCATAGACCCGTTGATAATGATGTAATCTGCACCAATCTCTTCAAGCATTGCTTTAGCGATAGTAGTCTTACCTACACCAGCTCGGCCTGATAGAAGTAGATTAGGTACGTTGTCTTGATCGACAAATTGCTGAAATGTTTGTTTCAGTTCTTTTGGTAGGATAGTATCAGATACTTTGGCTGGACGGTATTTTTCAACCCAAAGATAGTTGTCTTGCATGTTCATAACCTCATAATATAATAGTGTAAAGATTGTAGCAAAAAGAAGGGGGCTTTGCAACCCCCTTCATAGGTTATGTTATTCTGCGGCTTCTTCTGCAACCTCTTCAGTTGCTTCTGCACCCTCTTCACCTGCTTCACCTTGAGCACTCTGTAGGAATGCAGCAAAGCGATCACGAACGGTGCCTACAGCACTCATTTCTTCACCACGAATGGCGCCACGTTGTACACAAGCATCGATTACTTGTAGTGCCGCAGAAATGTCTTGTAGAGTTAGGCCTTGGTTTTGAACTTGTTCAGTCATAATATTGCTCCTTATTAGCGAGATTCGATTGCAATCCAGTATTGTACTTTGTCAGATTTAAAATGAGCCATACCTTTAGAAGACAAAGCAACTTCATAATCGGTTGGCATTAGTTTTAGGTTTTCAGTCTTAATGACCATTGAGAAATCTTCTGCATCAACGTCTTCTGCGACAACTACGCTATACGTATCAGCAGTTGGATTCTTACTATCAACAGCAGATAGTGTAATAGTATTTTCAGTGCATGTAAAGGCAATTTCAGGTAAATTTAGTACGCCTGCCGCACGGATAACACCTTCGATATCAGACCAAGAGATATCCATCGTTGCTTCTGGGTTAGGGACAACGATATCTTTGTCTGGTGGAGAAACGATCATGTTCTCAGAAGTGTATGTGTACTTGAGACTGCTACGATCACCTTTAATGTTGAATTGATTGTCACCAAACACAACATCTGGGTCATTGAACAGATTCAGAGTAGCTAGAAAACGTGATACATCATAGACGCCTGCTTGCTTATCAATAGTCTCTGATACAGTAGCGGCTGCCATGACTGTTTTCTGTGGAGAGATAGTGCGAATAACTTGCCCTGGTTTGAAGATAACACTAGGGTTGATAGCAGAGAAGTTTTTCAAAACACTTAGAGTTTCATTGCTGAATTTCATTATTAAGTCACCTTTACAATTAATATAAGCCTTTGAGGCTGTTCAAGTTCGTAGTGTTATTTATACTCGGTTCATTGTCTGTTGTCAAGTAATTTTTTCTATTTGATGATTTATTTGCACCTGGAGTAGCTTGTATCTGTGCTAGATGAGGCAAACTACCACTAAAGACATATGAACCAATATGCTTAGATTTCATCCAAGGGCACATCCATATCTTTAGACCGATCTTACGTGCATACTGACTAAACATATAGTCTTCTGACAAGTAGCGCTTAGACTCTGGATCAATCACACAATCAAAGAATGCTGTAATCTCACGTGTACCGTCAAAGTGCTTTGTACGACCGTGGTCTGGTTTGTACTTCAATTCAGGATACGCTTCACTATACTTGATTAGAGCCTTCTTGTCAATCATCATAAAGCCAGTTCCACCTTCTGCAATCTCAACTGGCTCATCGACACGAAAGGTTTTGACACCTTTAACAGTATTGAATACGTAGTCACCAACATAGTTCTCAAGATCGAATGGGTTGTCAACTTTACCTTGCTCAACAGCCATCTTCACTTTCTCCCAAGAGATAGTTTTCTTAGGGTATGGACCAGTGACGATATCATAGCCTTTATCACTGTCGCATAGATGTAGCAGAGTCATAACGTTACGTGCATCAAAACCAATATCACTGTCAATAAACAACATATGGGTAGAGTCACTACGCAAGAATTCATCTACGCAATAGTTACGTGCTCTTGTGATTAGAGACTCATTAAACAAGAAGTAGTACTTAATGTCAATACCCATCTTACCACAAAGCAGAGTTAGATCATTTGTTGCTTTAGTATACATACCTGCACACTGACCACCGTACATTGGCGTAGCGACAAACAATCTTTTCTCTTTAAGTTTTTCTAGATCGATTTCAATCTTCATTATATTTTCTCTTAGTAGCCTCGAACTTTTCAGCTAGTTCTAGTTGCTCTTTAATCCACTTAGCAGACTGCTTTGCGCTGAATGCTTCAGTTGCAACTTTAGGCATACGATCATCTTCACCGATACCACGAATAACAGAAGCGCTCAACATCATAGCTGAAGCCATAATCATACAGACTTGGTGTAGACCCGAACCATCTGCGCCATCGTCATAGTTATGACCACGTTCAAAGTCATCAATGTGGCGCTTAAGACTATCGATCATCTGTTGCCAAGGAAGACCTTTCTCCCAGTTACGATCTGCATACTTCTTAGCACCATACTCTAGTGAGGCAGCGCCAGCAGCAAGAGCTTCTAGCGGTAGTTGACGAAAGTATGGTACACCAAGAGCTTCACGCTGAGCACCAGTCTTAGATGCATTGTATTTAGGTATTTCATTCATCCAATGATCTGGATCAACTTTATCAGTATCGTCATAAAACGCTCTGGGAACACCTGGTTCATGGTCATCAGCTAATCGATTGTAATATGCTCTAGCCACTGAGGACCACTCTTCGGGTTTGGCGTCATCAATACTTTTGATTCTATCACTCATTATCTTTCAACCTGTTCTAAATCATTCTCGGCACGACAAATAGCTTGAAGTCTTAAGATATCTGCGGCAACATCGTGTGTACTATCGTGACCTACAAATGCTTCTTTCCAATATGCTTCATCTGCAACTGGGACAAAGCCACTTCGTGTGCTGAAGTCAAATTTAGCATCGATGTATGTGCGAATGTCACGTATGCGCCACCACTTCAAGTATTCATTCATAAGAAGATGTTGATCAAGCTGGTTCATCACACGTTCAAGCAAAACTGGATCAAACGAGTTACCACGTGACCACCAGTAATTGATCTTACCCACACTTCTTAGATAAGAGAATATATTAGCAGAAAACTCTTCTATTGTCAAGTCATCTGGTTTAGGTAATATCTTTTTCTTAGCTTCTTTTGATTGCTTTCCCCACCAAGCTAGATCATCTTTAGTATATGAACAACCACGTGCAACTTGATCAGCAACAGAAAGTTTATCTGTCTGTACTTGTGCGGTAAGTTCTTCAAAAGAGTAAGGATCACTAGTAAAGCGATCCCAGTCAAACGCTACATACGCAACGTCAATGATAGGGCATTTCATAACGTTCTGCCCTATCGTTTCAAAGTCAAGAATAAAATCTTGATTCATGCAGCCTCCAAAGACTCAAGGAATTGTTTCTTATATTCATGTGCATTCATATCTTGCATACGACGGTTGTGCTCTGCACTAATTACAACCAAGTTACTGTAGTCAGTTTTACCACCTTTTGAGTGAGGTATAATGTGACCACCTTGTGCGTCTTTCATAGTCAAAGGCTCACCAGATACCCAACAAGTGTAGTCTTGCTCCATAAGCTTTAGTTCAATGTCTTTTCGATTGAAAGTACGGTTCTTATCAAGCCCAATAACAGTAGCTTCTGTCAAGTCCATGTATTCTAGCATCCACTTGATAGTGTTGTCAAACTTGAATTGGGTATTGTGCTCACCCAAGTGCTGATTGAATGCTTCAACAATGGTTCGTGTGTCATCGTACACATCAATCTTCAAACGCTTTGGATTTCGTGGATTGAATAGCTGAAACACACGATCAAATTCACGGGCAAAAGCATCATAGTCATTCACTCGGAAGTCACCATTTGTTTCTTTAAAGTAGAAGAACAAACGATAGAGCATGACATATCGACCTTTAGTGATACCTTTGTTCACTACTGACTTATAGCTCTGTGAACATTTCAAAATGAAATCTAGGCACTCTTTAAGCTTCTTGCCAATTTTGTTAACTTCTTTCTGATCTAGATTTGCATCTTCATACATTTCTACAAGCTTTTTGTTTGGTGAAACGATAGCTTTTTCACCTTTGTAAATCATGTATGTAATACGTGATACAGTTTCTTCAATAGCTAGTCGATCATTGTTGAAGTCAAGGTTGATCAAAGCTTTCTTCTTACTACGACCACTTTCTTCAAATAGAGCATGTGGAGTTGTTGCAGTCTGCGGAATGATGCGAACAGCTTCACGAATCAGGTTAGCGATTGGCATATCACCGTATGAGTTTAGAGTCTCTTGGAAGTTGACTTCAGTGATATTGTTGACTTCACGAAATATTTCACCTTTCTGCTGATTAGTCAATGGACCATAGATAACAAATCGCATTGGGTAATTCAACAACCATTCACGCTCTTCTTTAGTCAATTCATTGACGTACTTCTCACCTACAATAGAAGATTTGTGTGTTGGAAAGTCGCCATTCAAGAAGCCAATTATTGTACGCTTACGATTACCACCATCAATTGATTCATACTCGTATCGACCTTCAGGCTCTTCACAAATACGAATCTCACCTATATCACGACCACGCAAGATACAATCGATGATACTCTGCTGTTTAGATGGCTCAGATGCGCCTATTGGATTCGGGGAAACGTCTGGTCGCTGAGTGACTGGATTACAGTCAATGCTCAAACGCATAGCCCAGAACTCACGAATGTTCATTTGCTTGAGTGTCCAAGTAGGTGCTTTAGGCGGTGGTAGTATCATAACGTATCTCTCTCAATTATCAACTTACTTTACTAATGTAACTTAGTAGTGTGTTAATGTCAAGGGTTTTATGCAAGATTTAGATTTGCGATTCGACCACGTAGAATTCGATGAACATGCTCAATGATTGCACGAACACGAATAGCAGTTATCTCAAACTCTTCTGCGATTCTAGCGTATGGCATATCATATGCATAATGAGCAACAAATATCTCGATGTTGCGCTCTACTTTTTCAGCGTCTTCTTTTTTAGCTTTACGTAGGTATGCTTCAAAAAGTTTTTCGATGATCATTTTGTTTTCAGCGATATGCATAATTAATCTCTCTTCTCAACACTACAAAGACATAGTAATCGATAAGAAGAGAGATTGCAAGGGCTTAAACAAAATTATTTTATGGCAATTGCACCAACAAACAAGTGATTCTGCCAGAAGGTTTGAACTGAATTGAAGCCCGCTGTTGATAGCATTTCGTTCAACTCACTCCAAGTATTTGGTTTGAGCATACTACGTAGATCACGCTCTTTGTCCATAATATCTTCTACAGTGAAGTTCTCACGTTTAAAGTCGTAATACATGAATGTTAGCATATCTTGAACCTTAGGACTGCAAGAATATGTCTTCTCGGCAAAAACAAATGCACCACCAGTATTAAGACCTTTATAGATTTTATTAAGAACATCTTGCCTATCTTTGTGTGGCATAAACTGTAGTGTAAAGATAGATGTTATCATAGAACAATTAGCGAAATCAAACTCACGTACATCAGCTTGTCTAAGATCGATTTCGGGATACTGGCTCATTCTTTTTTTCATGTCATCAACAAAACCATCTGCATAGTCGATACCTCGATATCGTGCCTTTGGTGCAAAATGATGATTCTGGTCATACATAGCGGCAAGAGTCTTACCAGTAGAACAACCGATATCGACAACATTAGTATCATTCTCTACGAAGTACTTCGACATTTTAACAATATCGTCATGGAGAGAGGAGTAGTGTCTAATGCTCATATCGATATGATTATCAAAACCCTCTTGGCGGTGTGCAAATGTGAAATCGTTTGCACTAGCAACAGTAGACTTTTCACGATCTTTCATAATATTAGCCCTTTAGTTCATTGTATGGTTTCAACACATTCTGATATATCGACTTAGCAACTTCAGCCATCATCTTAGGCGCAACCATGCGACCAATGCGCTCGGCTTGCTGATCAAATGTACCAGTTAGCTTATAGTCATCAGGTAGCGACATTATAACCTTTAGCTCTTGTATTGTCAACTTACGATTTTCAGCGTAGTGGAATACACCAGATAGACCACGCTTCTGACCTTGTTGAGTCAAAGTTGGACTAGGTAGATGTGGTGCAGGTCTGATCATGTTGAAGCAAGAACCTTTTGGATTCCAACTGCGAAACTCTGGATCACTTGGTTTAGTATGCTTGAGTGGTCGAAACGGTAGCGGGTCTAGAAACTTCTTCTGAAACGAATTCTCGTAGAAGTCACGTAGCATCTGCACTTCTTCAGGATCATTCTCAATATCTTCAATAGCTGATTCAAGACTGACTGGTTGTGCGACAGTCTTAGCAGGAAAGATACCGTTTAGATTTAGAACATTTAGACCAATAGCATCACAAACATCTTCACGAACACAAATAAAGATAGTACGCTCACGTGCTTGTGGAGTACCATAATCTGCGGCATTTAGAACTTGATACGTTACTTGATACCCAATAGCTTCGAATGACTTGATGAACTCAAACAGCTTCTTCTGGGCTTCACCAAACGTAATGCCTTTGACATTCTCTGCAACGATAACCTTGGGTTTAATGTCTTTAGCTACACGAATGAACTCTAAGAACAAGTCCTCAATACCTTCCTGAGTCTTACCGTCAGAGTACTTCTTGATACCCTCTTTAATCTTTAACTCACCTTCTTGAACGATGTTACCGTCTTCATCAAAGTAAGTTTTGCGAGTATCTTCAGCATAGCCAGCCCAACCCTTTTCACGCTTACCCGCTACAGAGAATGCGGAACATGGTGGAGAGCCGTCTAGAATATCTAGCTCTCCCACCTTAAGGTTTGCCATCTTTAAGAAGTCTTCACCAGAGTACTTTTTGATATCATCAACTAATACAGGAGTGTCTGGGTAGTTCTCCTTATAAGATGCAATAGCTTCTTCTACAAACTCATTAATGAGTAGTATATTACCGCCAGCGAGGCGATAGCCAGTGGAGCTACCTCCACCTCCGGCGAAACAACTAACGACTGAAAATAATTTTTTATTCGATTCATTTTTAACATCTTCGACTGTATACTTTTGGTATTTCATCTTTGCCCTCAAAATAAAGTTGGACCTACGTCTTGCCAGTCTCGGACTAGATCCATGACTCTTTGCCTATTATATAGGTTTATGCTTTTGTTGTCAAGCAACTTTTCAAAGTAGTCAGGAATACCCGCAACTAATTGTAGGTTCTCATGTTTGCGTCTCTTGATCTGTTTAATCTCTGAGAACGCTTCATGTATGGGCGCCTTTTGGGATGGTTTATTGAAAAAGTCCCAGTCGTGTTGCATCATCCAATCAGCAACTTCAGGTTCAAGATATGGTGCGATTAATTTCATACCATACTCTTCTGCTAGTTGCCTTTGCTGTAGAACACCCGCTGGATTCTCTGCCCCGAAGTAGTCTGTGCGGAACTTATCGAAAAGCTCTTTAGTGTGTTTGAAATGAATGTTAGCACGTTTAGAAACACCGTACCAACCATCAGCCGCTACACCAGACAATACTACTTTCTGTTCAATCTTTGGATACACATACAAGAATGGAAATGTGCATTCAACTTGGGTCTTCTTCTTACAACCGTACCTATTTATAAGAGTAAAGAAGTCATCGGCTATATTATCTACGGGTACATTAACGCCAACGAAGTCCCAACCAAAATGCTCTGCAACGTCTTTAGCACCTAGACTATCACTAGTCTGTTTACCGTTAACGTACATGCTATACCCAGTAACTTTCTTACCGAGTCTATGTGCGGCTAGCGCACACGTGATACTATCTGTTCCTGCCGATAAAAGAACGGCAACCTCATCAATACCTTGAGATTGCCTTTCTACAATATCGACAATGATATCGTCAATATTTTTCATTATGCTGCCATTCTACTAAAGTTCTTCACTTTCTCAAATCTTACTACATGATCAAACTTCTCATACAATTGATCACCTTTATGACTAATTATAAAGATGTTTGAGTCTGCTGTCAACTCATTTATGATCTTAAGAAATTCATCAGTACCAGAGGTGTCTAATGAAGAATCCATAATCTCATCCATAATGAGTAGGTTAGTCGATACTGAGTTTCTTAGTTTACTAACGGCTCGCCACGTGAATAGTAGGGCAAGGTCAATACGTAGCTTCTCGCCTTCGGAGAAAGAAGCATAAGAAAACACATCACGAAAACGGCTCTTAATAGTCTCATTGAAGTTTTCATCCAATTCAAATTGCACAAAGAAGTCCATAGCGGCTAGGTACTTGTTAATGAGTTTGTTCATAACAGGTACGTACTGCTTAATGATTCGAGTCTTGATACCACCATCTTTCAACATAGATGATACAATACCCAAAGTCTCTTTATCTTCAAACAACTGATTTTGCTTGTTATGATAAGTTACTAGATCATCTTCAAGTTTAGCAATAGAAGTAGTATCGATAGCTTCTACCTGCTGTTCTGCATTTGTCAACTCTTCTTTGATTGCTTTGCAAGTATTCATTGCAATCTTGTAGTTTGCGTTATGCTCAGACATTTCTAGGTTCTTAGCTGAGATTGTAGATTCAACACCATCAATCTCTTCTAGTCGAGTCTCTACACTATTAAATCGATCTTGCAATTGTTCTCTTGCTGATTCGACTTCTGAGATTTTGGTTGTGGTTCCTTCGATCTCTTGTGTTTTGAACTCATGTTCGATACCTTGTCTACAGGTTGGACAATCATCGTGTTCCCTATAGAATTCGATATCTTTTCGTAGTTTCGATAGTTTATTGGAAAGTTGACCATCAATTTTCTGTAGCTCCTGTAGCTTCTTCTTCATAGAAGCTTTGTCAGATACGCTCTGGGTTAGTTCTGTAACTTCATCCATTAGCGTCTGTACAGCTTCCTGCTCTGCTTCAATAATACTTATCTGTTCCTTGAGTTTAGCTTTAAGCTTGGCTACTTCACCCTCTCGCAACTGACGAATAGATTCGTTATGCTCTTTAGCGCTATCAATCTTATTCTCAAGTAAATCGATCTGGTACTTGATTTCTTGAATCTCTTCTTTATTACTAGATACACGCTCTTTCAATAGTGTATTCATCACAGTAAAGATTTGAATATCAAGTAGGTCTTCGATTACTTCACGGCGATCTTTTGCGCTCAACTGCATGAACGGTACAAACGTACTAGAACCAAGAACAACTACTTGACCAAAGGACTTGTAGTTCATCTTCAAGATGTTTTCTTCTAGATATGCTTGATAGTCACGTACTGCGGCATCTTGATTGACTAGTTCACCATTGCACCAAATCTCAAAGATGTTGGGTTTGATACCACGCTTAATGTTGTACTTCTTCTTACCAATCTCAAAGTCTAACTCTACTCGCAAGTCTTTCTTGTTGATAGAGTTTAGCAACTGTGGCTTCTTAATGTTACGAAACGCTTTACCGTACAATGCAAAAGCAATGGCGTCAAGCATAGTAGACTTGCCTGCACCATTGTCACCAACGATAAGCGTAGACTTGTTACGATCTAGCTCAATCGTAGTCCACGCATTACCAGTTGAAAGAATGTTCTTAAAGCGTACTTCTTTGAATAGAATCATAGGCTCATTGCCTCTTGATATAGCTCATTCAAGAACTTCTGAATCTTCACTTTATCACCCTTAATCTCTAAGTTATCAACGTATTGACGCAAGATGGTCATAGTGTCTTGCGCCTCATCGATAAGCTCATCTTCATTAATTACGTCAAGATTTTGATGATCCTCAACAACTTTGATATCAGCAGGTGCCGCTTTCTGCAAGCGGTCTAAGAATAGATCAAAGATGTAAGGATTCTCTTTCTTGCTTACTATAACTTTAATGAAAGTATTTGTCAATGGAGAAGTGTCAAGATTTGCAACATCTTCAATAGTCATATCAGCATCATCATACGTGATCTTGTGGAACAAACGTAGAGGATTGCGTACATATGTCATTTTACGTGTTGATGTGTCAAACACACTAAAGCCACGCTTCTGGTCATAGTCAGACCACGTTAGCTCATATTGGGCACCTAGATATGTAATGTTACCATGTGAAGATGGTTGATGAAAGTGACCAGAGTACACTGCATCGAACTTAGAGAACACATTACGGTCCATACCGTGATCGCAGATATGACCCTTGTCCATTTCATAACCAACAATCTCGAAGTGACCCATTAGAATCTGCGCTTTAGTCTCAGCCATAGCTTTCATAGAGGCATCGTGATTCTCAGCACAAATCCACGGAGCAAGCATAATCTTACAGCCGTCCATGTCTAGCTCTACTGGTTCTTCCCAGAATAGATGTAGATTATCATAGCTTGAGTTGCCATACAGTTGACGTAGACTGTTTACGTCATTAGTATTCTTGAAGTAAGTGTCGTGGTTACCTGCGATCATGTATAGCTGAATACCCTCTTCAGCGCACACTCGCATAAACTGCTCTTCAAGATTCTTTGCTGTTACAAAGTTAATGTACTTGCGTCTATCTGTAACATCGCCTAAGTGAAAGATCGTCTTGATATCGTTTTCACGTAAGTATGGAAAGAACACCTCACGATAGAACTGGTGTTGGTGCTCTGCAATAGCCGCATTGTCATTACGTGCTCCAAAATGTGTATCGTTTAATATAGCTATACGCATATATTCCTCATAATTAACTTGGTAATGAATCGATGTAGCGCTTAGCTTCTGATTTACTAAACAGACCTACACGTACCATTCTCTCAATTAGTGGTATTGCATCTTGCTTAGATACAGGTACCAATTCGCCTACATTGTAACAGTAATTTGCTACTGTGTCAACCAATTCTTGCTCTGTCATAACTCCATCCTTTCCAACACGAAATGCTGGGTCGATTCCATTAGCATAGAACTTTTTGTACAAGTGCTTACTAATACCAGTAGCTTCTTTGAAATCATTCCAACCTAGATATGTTTCGCCATTGTACTCTATTCTTAATGCAGTCTTTTCTTTAGACTTTTGTGCACCGCTCTTAGAACGTTCTCTTTGTTCTTTTAGATACTGGTCGTAGTTTTCTTTGCGCTTAGCGTTTAGATCGTTCATTCGCTCAGACTGCGCTTCTCTACGCTCTACTGCATCTTCCCACTGTTTATAAACACCCTCAGTTACTTTAGTTATCCACTCAGGGTTTTGTTTAGAAGGGTGATTCTCTTTTAAAAAGTTAGACCAAGCAATTCTAAATGCATTGTACTGTCTAGAGTTTAGTGGTTCAGTTTTACCGTGAACAATTCTATGTAATGCCCATTGCATCTTATAGTAATCATTACCTTCTGTGAACTTAACTAACAGTCTATGTGCTATGTAATGCTCTCTTGCTGTTAGATTGACTAGATTCTCAGGGTCGTCTGAGCCACCAAGACTTCTAGGAAGAATATGGTGACTCTCGCAGTAGCATTCATTTTTGTCTAGTTGATCAACCTTGCGCTTATTGATTAGCTTATCGTAGATTCTTTTGTATTTGTTATCTATCATTACGTACCCCACGTTACTCGGTGTCTGTAATGATATTTATACAAAACTATTCCTCGGGAGGCGGGTTTTCCTCAACTATTTCATCATCATCCATGAACTTCTCTAGTCCACGTTTAGTCTTACTCTGTTGCTTCTTCTTAGACTCCATACGCTTTTCATATGTAGCAACAAAGTCATTCATATAGTCATTGTCTAAATCGATATAGTTAGGATCACCCACATCATTGTCACCATCACGCTCTACAGCGGTATCGTGAATGACTGAGTTTTCGATAACCTTATGTCGAATATACAGTTGTTTCTTCTCTTTGTCAATACGTCTTAAGAATGCATACCAGATGATCTGTGTGAAGTATGCAAACGGATTACTAGACTTAGTTGGATCAAAGTTGCCTAGTGCTTGTACAGCATTTTCTAGACCATCGCTGATCATTTCGTCTTTATACGTGTAACCCGAAAAGTTAGGCTTAGTAGCTAGTCTAGTAGCAATCTGATAAAGACATTCGCCAATGTAGTTAGGAATACGTGGCTCTGGCTTGCCTTCGGCAATCGCTGTCGCACACTGATTCTTATACTCAACAATAGCTGCTAAGAATTCTGGATTGTTAACATAATTTCTGGACATCATCACCTCATATAATTTTTTACATAATATAGCAGATGTAGTGGTGGGTTGTCAAGGGCGTCTTTTTTGATTATTTTTATAAGATACCCTTGACAGGTATTGGTAGGCTCTGTATAATGGCTTCTAAGCCCTATAAGATAACTTTAATGCTTTGTAGATAGATATGCTTCTTCTAATGATGAAAGTATCTCTTCGACTTCGGAATCATTGTATTCTTTCTGAGGTGCTTCGTCAAGACCTTCACTGTTGTCGAATTGATGCATTCGCTCAAGAAACGATTCATAGTAGTTGATTGCTTTATCATTAGCAATATTTATGTAGTGAGAATCGGAACGATAAAAGACGGCAGTCTTTTCAGTAGAGAGCATCATCCATGTCTTAGCATACAATCCATCTTTAGGATCGAATCCAAACTCTACTGGGTTCACTAGCACTACAAAGTCTTCACCCGTATCTTGTAAAACACCAACAACGTCTTGGCCTGTTTTGAGCTTTACATTTAGGTACTCTGCCATTGTTTGCTCCTTCACTTCATGTCAATATTATATATACGAAACTCAAAACCCTCATTGCTGTAAATCTTTACACGCTCTTTGAAGTGCCTTACAGCGAAGTTTTCTTTTGCTTTCCACTGTAGATCGTCTACAATATCATACAGTGTTGCTTTCTCTTTACCGTTTCCTTTACGTAGTACACGACCAATTGATTGCAGATTTCTTATCTTAGATTTAGAAGGGGAAGCAAAGATAACATTGTCAAGGCGCTTAATATTGACACCAGTAGAAAAAGTGCCATAACTGGCAAGTATAATGTTATCACTACTGGACTCAGCAATGTGCCTAACCGCTTCCCTATCTTCTGCGTTAACACCACCATGAATGAAGTGTACGGCTTTTTCATCATGCTCAAGCATAGGCGCCAGAATACGACCGTGTTTGTCAACAAATTGAAATAGTATGAGTGTATTCCCTTTGAGTGACCAAGCCAAGTTTCTAATGAACTTGTTTCTTGCTTCGTTTTGTACAATCCAATTAATCTCTTCTTGATACGACTTATTTTTATTTATCTTTCTAATTTCAGGGCTATATTGAAGAACAAGTGCCTTGATATCGAATGTAGCAAGTGTCTTCTCTTCAATAAGTTTCTTAGTCTCAGTAACTTGAAATACTGGACCAAACAGACCTTCTAGTACTAGTTTATGTGTCTGTGATTCGTCTAGTGTACCAGTGAAGCCATAACGATACTTAACGTGAGGAGTCTTCTCCATAACTTTAGTCAGAGACTTAGCTTTGAACAAGTGCGCTTCGTCACCAATCACAACGTCAAACTTTTCGTACCACTGCTTAGGCAGCTTGTAGATAGACTGCCATGTTGTTATTGTGTAGTCAGCATCTACATTCTTATCTACGCCACCCATGATTCTGTGAATATCAAGTGGACGCTTTTTGTTGTAGTCGAGAAAGTCTGTAGCCATCTGTGATACGAGTGAAGTAGTTGGTACTACAACTAGAACTTTTCGACCTTGCTCTACGTGATAACGTGCCGTTAAGTAAATGATGTATGACTTACCAGATGCAGTTGGTGATAGAAAAAGACCACGATTCATGCGTAGTGCATGTGCTACAGCATTATTTTGATAGTCACGTGGATCAAATGCACAGTCAAACTCTTTAGCTAGATTGTAACCTGCATTAGCGTCAAACTCTTCTGGTATAGCTAAGCGTGGATCAACTTCTACTTCGTAGTCACGGGCTTTACAAAACTTTAGTACGTACTGATACAGACCAGCGTAAACAAGACCAGTCATTGAATTGAATAGTCGAACTTTACCATCCCACATACGATTCTTGTATGCGGGCATGAACTTGTAGCCAGGCACGAAAAACTCAAAGTATTCGCTAAGCGCCATTTTGATTGAAGGCTCAGCGTGAATACGTATGTTGATTTCGTCTACCTTTTCAATACGCACTAGTTCCATAAAATATTACATTGCTCCAGTTCTAAAGCGCTCCCAGTCTACGATAGTCTTCAACTGAAAGCCTCTATTGTTTATCATTTTTATAATAGATTCTAGATAACTTACTTTCTCTTCTTGCATACCGATACGTAGTGATAGCTTGATAACATCATCGTCTGCTTCGATATAAGAAGGTACATCTGACTTGAGTATTTTTAGAGGTTGAGGTTCCCAGCCATATTCTTTCAACTCTTCAATATCTAGTTCACCACGATAGTATTCGCCTTTGAGCTTAACGAGTTTCTTGTAATCTGCTTTAAGCTTCTTTAGACGTAAGCCTTCGTCAACGTAGACACGGAAGTATTTGTTGTGTAGCTTGGGTATGTTAGCTGATTCGCTAGAGATATTTGTTTGATCAATCTCACTGTCATTCGCCCACATTTCATAGATTTCTTCAATATTCATAATCACCTCATTTCAAAAAACATCACGTTACAGTACTATTTATGCTCCTTTCACAGAGATATCGTAAGACGAATACTTAAACGATAGCGATACTGTTGGTGGTGCAATATCTGTTTGCGATGTAGACAGATCAATGTTACCTACACTAATTGGGAACAAGTCTTTAAACGTAACTTCGATATTAGCGTTTTTGTTGCTATTCATAATAGTAAGAGTAGCGTCTGAGTATAGACCTTGATCGCTTGTAGATAGCTGGTTGTATTGTTCAAAGCCTTCTGGTTTAGTTAGCGCAATCAACCAACGCCATACATCAAGATAAGAAGTCATATCTTCATCTACAACAATAGTCATCTGTAGATCACCAAACTCTACTTTATCGCCATGATGATAGATCGTTTTAAATGGTGTAAATTGTGTAGTGTAACCAGAAGAGATATCAGGCAAAGTAACACCTTGAATGTAAAACTCTACATTCGGTAGTCGTTGAATAGTAAAGCGAAACTCTACTGGATTGATAAAATTAAAGTTTGTCATGTTGACCTCTCTTATGATCTGTATTACTATTTATGCAGACATAAAAAAAGGGAGTCTCGAAAGACTCCCCAAAACGTTCGGTTAACCGACTTCTTATTATTAGAGTAGGTTAGTTACCGCAGTACGACGGTAGTAAACGTTAGTGTTAGCCGCTAGTGCACCTTGGTTAGCGTCAGAAGCGCCACG
>Ga0209955_1000040_pt1 | contig 52627 bp, 59 predicted proteins | sample SalPonA_A_H2O_MG_FD_185716 | JGI IMG/M metagenome (GOLD analysis project Ga0209955, IMG submission 185716) | Water microbial communities from South San Francisco under conditions of wetland restoration - Salt Pond MetaG R2A_A_H2O_MG (SPAdes)... | ecosystem: Environmental > Aquatic > Non-marine... | reverse complement strand
TGTATAAACATACTTAATAGAGTTTCTTAACTCAAAAAGGTGGAAACCACCTGGTTAGTCTAGTTAATATCTTTTCAATAGAAAAGAGTTCCTAGAAATCCCTTTCCTTTAGGTAGGGGTTGTTTAAGTCACAAGACATTAAACCTATTATTGTACAAACATATCAATTTAGGTATTTACCATTAGATGATAGAATTAGAATGGTAGTTAATTATGAAGATACACTTAATAGAATAGATTTTACTTTTACAAGAAAAATGATTATAGAAATGATTCCAGCTATTGATAAACATCTTATTCAATACTATAGTAATATTTCTAAAGAAGTACAAGAATTATTTGAAAAAAGAGGAATTGATACAAGTACAAAACAAAAAGTACCTACTGGTCAAAATGCCCCTACAAAAAAAACAGATTTAAAAAAACTAGAACAAGAAAAAAAAGAACTTGTTTTAATTAAAAATATTGGTCTTTCTTTTCTTGAAGATATTAATATCAGTAGAATTACTTTTTATTCTGTTGATGAACATATAATTGCTGTTGGTTTATTAGATGGTGAAGGACTAAAAAAAGTTACACAAACTATAATACACAACACACCTTTATTTTGGATTTAAAATAATATTAAAATCTTAACCCTTTTACATTCACTATGTCTTCTTCTTTTTTATTAAATTGTTCTAATTTTTCTAATTCATAATGTGTTTTATATTTACTTAATATTTTTTCTTTTTCTTCTTCTGATAATGGAACATTTTTCCATTCTTCACTTCTTAAATAAGTCCTTAATGCCCCTTTAAATAAATCTTCATGTGTATCTGTTTTAAACTTTTCAAAAAACTCTTTTGAGATTTCATATTCTTTATTTGTTTCTTCTTCAAAAAATTCTTTTATTATTTTTATATTTTCTTCATCACTTAACTCTTCTAAACCTTCACTTTCTCTCTTATAGTCATTTATTAACATTTTTAATACTGCTTTACCTATTTTTTCTGTTATTTCTAATCTATCATTTAATTTTACACTATAATTTTGAATAAATGGTGCTCTTATTTGATAATTTGACATAAAATCCTCATCTAAATACTTTAAATGATACTCTCTTATTAAGTTTAATTGTAATGTTATTAAAAATTTATTTTCTTCTTCACTTAAACTTTTTTGAGTTAGTTGTGGTATATCTAATATAGGTTGTATCAATTGATTATTTTTTGTTTTAAAACCTTCTTTTATTTTGTCTAACACTTCTGAACTTTTAATTTTATGTGTTTTTCCTGTTGTATTTGATTCACTAAATCCTAAGTCTTCTAATTGTTTTTTTGTTGTTTTATATGCTTTATGTTTATCATATAGCTTCGTTCTATATTCTTCCAATCTATTTATTAACTCTTTTGAGTTTTTTCCTTTTCTTTCTCCATTTAATATTACTTTTAATATTACAAAACTATTATCCATTTTTTCAAATTTTGAGTTTGTTTCTGTTGCACCTATTAAGTTTTTAAACATCACCATTTCTTCATTTTTAATCTCAAAATCATATTTTCCATCATTTACTTTAACTTTCATTCCTTTAAATATACTATTTTTTGAAAAATATATTTCTCCATTTTCTTCTTCTGAATAGTTTTCTATTTCTTTTTGAATTATTTCATTTGTATCTTCTATAAAAGTTATTGATTTTAAAGGGTGTAATAGTAATTGATTTCCTTCTGTTCTTGAGGCAGTTTCTGAAAAACTTTTTATTCCTGTTGTAGAACCAACTATTATTTTTTTGTTATATGAAGCTAATAAGTCTAAATCTCCACCTGAACCTGGTTTAAATACATATTTCCCACTATTTCCTATTGGTTCAAAGATTTTTTTTACTGGTTTTGTTTTATCACTTGATATTGATATTGTTGAATTATTTATATAATCAATTATTAAATCAAAAAAACCTTCTTCTGTTAGTTTTTCTTTGTCTTTTTTTAGATTTTCAAAATCTTCTTCATTAAAATTTTCAAAAAATGTTATAAAATGAGATTTTATTTCTAATTTTTCATGTTCTACTAAATCTATTTTTTTATCATTTTTGTCTAATTTTTTAAAAACATTATCTATATATGTTTCGAAGTTTGAAATAATTATATCTTTATCTTGTTTGTCTTTTGATTTAAACTTTAAATATCTAACAATTTTTCTTAATGAAAATAATTCTTTTTCCATTGTTTCATTTTCTTCACTATCTTCTTTATTCATACTATTTTGAAGTTGAAACGCTATATATCCTGCTTTTATTGTTGGATTATTTCTAATACTTTCTATTATTTGTTCTTTTATATTCATTATCTCTTCTACTGAAATATTTTCAATATTTTCTTTTCTTAATATTAGTTCATCTAAATATTTTTTTATTCCTTTTTCTTTATGCTCTAAGTTTATTTTTTCTTTTGGAGTAAACAATTCATATATTTCAATAATTTCTTGTAATTTTGGTATGACTTTTTTTACATTCCCTTCACTCCCAACTCTTTCTATTATTGTTTCTAAAATTGTTATTATATTATTTATACTTTCTTCTTGATTTTTTTCTCTTCTTTCTCTACCTTTTATTAGTTCTTTCATTATTTCTTGTTTTTCTTTATCTAGTTTTTTTCCTTTTTGAGTATAAGTATTAATATATATTCCTAATTCTTTTTCTTTTTCTTCTTCTTTATTTGCAGGTTTATCTATTCTTGAAGGTAAAAAACCATCATTATCTTCTATCCATTGTTTTATTTCTTCTATCTTTTTTTCAAATCCCACATTTTTTTCATGTTGATTTTTTGTTATTCTACCTTTTACAAGTTTTTTCATTATTTCTTGTTTTTCTTCTATTATTTCACTATTTTTTTTTGTATATTTATGAATATACATTGCTAATAACTTTTCTTTTTTTTCTTTTTCTGTTTTGGGATTTCTTATGTGTGAAGGTAAAAAACCATCATTATCTTCTATCCATTGTTTTATTTCTTCCAATTCTTTTTCAAAATCTTCTTTTAAATCATTTCTTTTTTTTGTTACTTTACCTTTTACAAGTTCTTTCACTCTTTCTTGATTTTCTTCATTTGCTTCACTATTTTTTTTAGTATAGGTCTTAATCAAGTTTGCCAATTTACTTTCTTTTTTTTCTTTTTCTGTTTTGGGCTTTTCTATTTGTGAAGGTAAAAAACCATCATTATCTTCTATCCATTGTTTTATTTCTTCTACCTTTTTTTCAAATTCCACATTTTTTTCATGTTGATTTTTTGTTTTTCTTCCTTTTACAAGTTCTTTTATTATTTCTTGTTTCTCTTTTGGTGATTTGCTGTTTTTGTTAGCATATCTAGTAATATACATTGCTAGTTCTTTTTCTTTTTCTTCTTTTTCTGTTTTGGGTTTTTCTATGTGTGAAGGTAAAAAACCATCATTATCTTCTATCCATTGTTTTATTTCTTCTACCCTTTTTTCAAATTCCACATTTTTTTCATGTTGATTTTTTGTTATTCTACCTTTTATAAGTTCTTTTATTATTTCTTGTTTCTCTTTTGGTAATTTACTGTTTTTGTTAGTATATCTATTAATATACATTGCTAATTCTTTTTCTTTTTCTTCTTTTTCTGTTTTGGGTTTTTCTATGTGTGAAGGTAAAAAACCATCATTATCTTCTATCCATTGTTTTATTTCTTTTATTTTTAAAATAAAACCAGCATTATGATTATTAGGTTCTTCTATAAATAATAAAAATTCTGGTTCTTGCCATTTTGTGTTTAAAAAGTTTTCTTTAAAGATTTTTATCTTTTCTTCATCTTCTTTGATTTTTTTCCATATATTAAAAATAATATGTATTACCTCCATACTAGGTTTTTCTATTTTTTTTATTTCTGTTAAAACTTCTTTTAATTGTTCATTTAAATCATTTTTTTCACTATACATTTGCTTCCTTTTATTTCTTTCTTTTTATTATTATAACTTTTTTATTTACTTTTTATTTTAGATATTTTTATTCTTATTTTTTATCTTTTTTTAAGTAAAAAAACTATATAATTATATATACAAAAAAGGAAGATATTATGATAGATACAAGAAATTATGAAGAAATTGAAAATGAAGATTTTGAAGTTTGTGGTTATGTTTGTCAATATTGTGGAATGACTTATCAAGATGAAGCAGAAACTGAATGTTGTTGTATGAGTGATGAAGAGATTTTAGGTCTTGAAGATTATGAAGATGAAGAATAATATTAATTAATAATCTAATTAATATGTTAGTATATTTAAAATAAAAAGGAACATATTTTATGAATAATCATGAAAAAATTATTAAAATGGTTGATGAAAACTTTATTGATAGAGATATTATTGAAAGTACTGAAAAACAATATTTAGACTTAATTAAAGATATTATTGATAATGGTGAACTTAAAGAAACAAGAAATGGTAGAACTAAATCTATTTTTGGGGCTCAAATACATATAAATGAATTAAAACATGGAAAAATTCCTCTTTTAACTTCAAGAAAACATTTCTTTAAAGGTATTGTTGGTGAATATGCTGCTTTTTTAAGAGGTCCTAAAAGTGTTCAATGTTTTGAAGAACAAGGTTGTAATTATTGGCATTTATGGGCTAATGAGGATGGTTCTTTAAAAGTTGATTATGGTAATGCTTGGAAAGATTTTGATGGTATTAATCAAATTGATTATGTTTTAGATTTACTTAAAAATGACCCTAATTCAAGAAGAATGATAATTAATGCTTGGCATCCTAACAATGTTATAAATAAAAAATTATCTTTGGAGTGTTGTCATTATTGTTACCAATTTCATGTTTCAGAAGGTAAATATCTTAATTTAAAATTTATTCAAAGAAGTGTTGATACTTTAATTGGTATGCCTAGTGATTTAATTCTTGCTTCTTTAATGGTTATGACCTTTGCAAAAGCAAGTGGTTTAGAACCTGGTAAAATTATTATGGATTTTACTGATGTTCATATTTATGAAGAACATTTAGAAGATGCTAAAAAACAATTACTTGCTAAAACTTTTGAGTTTCCAACTTTCTCTGAAACTATTACTGATAATCTTTATGATTTTAAACCTGATATGGTAGAACTTCATAATTATCAACATTCTGTACCTATTAAGTATCTTTTAAAAGCTTAATAGATGTTTTAATCTCTTTTTAAGGAACAATAATATATAATTATATATACTTTAAAAGAAAGAGACAATTATGAATACAAATATTTTTTTAGACAAAAAAAAACTACTTACACTTACTACTATTTTAAAAAATAATAGATTTAATAAACTTTTCATTAATTACAAACTATTCTCTATTAATGAAATAGATGATAACTTTGTTTTTACTTTTAAAACTGGATTTTTTTCTAAAGAAAAAGTTTCTTTTTCAATATTTGATTTTTCTGATAAATTATTTTCTTATTATAGAAAATTAGGTTATTCTGTTTTAGTTTATCCTGGTACTACTTATTCTATTTTTTTACTTGATTCATTAGGTAATGAAATTGTTATTACAAAAGACAATTTATTAGATACTTTAATTTCTTCTTTTTATACCATTGAAGAACAATTAGTACATTGATATTTTAATTATTTTTATCACCTTTTTATGATTTTTATAAACTCTTTTGGATTTTTATATCCCACTATTTTTTTATTTTTTAATTCTTTTCCATTTTTGTCAAAAAATATTAACCCTGGTGGTCCTACTAATTCAAATCTCTTTAATAATTCTTGGTCTTCTTTTGTATTATTTGTCATATCTATTTTTAATAATTTATATTTTTTTAACTCTTTTATTACTTCTTTATCTTTAAATGTTATTAAATCCAACTCTTTACAAGACACACACCATTTAGCCCAAAAATCCAACATAATTGGTTTTTCCGTTATTTTTAAAATATCATTTAATTCTTTTAATGATTTTATTTTAGTAAAAATTATTTTTTCTTCTTTTACACCTTTACTCCCAACAAATCCTTCTAATGGATTTGTTAAATAACCTTTTCCAGATACAGCACCTACAAATAACATCCCTCCATATAATAATGAAGTTATTGCTATTGTTTTTATTATTATATTGTTGTATTTCCATAAATATACAAATGTTCCTATTAATAATAAAGAACCTAAAATCATTATATATATATTATCTAAAACTCTTTCTAATAACCATATAGCAATTGCTAACATAACAATTCCAAATATTTTTGTTATATTCTCCATCCAACCACCTGGTTTTGGCATGAATTTACCTGCTCCTAATCCTATTAATAATAATGGAATACCCATTCCTAAACTCATTACAAATAATGATAATCCTCCTAATAAAGCATCTCCTGTTTGACCTATATATACTAATGCACCTGCTAATGGTGGTGCTACACAAGGTCCTACTATTAATGCTGATAAGAATCCCATAATTGCAATTCCTATTATTCCTTCTTTTTCTTTATCTTTTGTTTTTGAAGAAATTTTTTCTTGTAAACTTTGTGGTAATTCAAGTTTAAAATAACCAAACATAGATAATGCTAATATTACAAATATACTTGCAAATGAGATTAAGACATATGGATTTTGTAATGCTACTTGTAAATTAGCTCCAAATAAACCTGCTAATACACCTGCTATTGTATATGCTACTGACATTGATAATACATATACTAATGATAAGAAAAATCCTTTTTTTGCATCTAATTTTTGATTTTCACTTCTTTTTACAATTATTGAAGATAAAATAGGTATCATTGGAAAAATACAAGGTGTTAATGCTAATAATAATCCAAATCCAAAAAATGTTAATACTGTCCATAAAAAACTATCATTTTTTAAACTCTCTGTTATTTTATCTGTTTCTGATAATTCTTCTTTCTTCACTTTTGGTTTATTTTCTTTCAATAACTCTTTATTATTATTGTTTATTTCTACATTCTTCACTTCTTCTTTTTTTGATAATTCTTTATTTATATTCTTATATTCTTTTATTACATTTTCTTTTGTAAAGGTTTTTGTTACTACTAAATCTATTTTTTCATTGTTTGGTAATAATGTTCTATTTTCTTTTTTAGGTAGTATATATTCTATTTTTTGATTTATTGGTGGATAACATATACCCACATTAGAACAACCTTGATATGTTAGTTCTATTATTCCTTCTTTTTCTTTTTTGTAATTCTCTATTATTTTATAAGGTATGTTAAATTCTAAATCTTTTTTAAAAACTTCAAAACCATCATAATTTTCCCATTCTGGTAATATTAAATCTTTTCTTATATCTTTTTCTTCTAATTTTACTTTTACTTGATCTTGATATAAATATATATTTTCCCCTAATTCTATTTTTATTTTTATTTCTTCTTTTGTTTTAATACTACTATATTTAAAAGCTTCTTCTGGTTCTAATATTTCACCTTCATTTGCAAATATATTTATGGTAGACATAAATAAAAAAGTTAAAATATAGATTATATTTTTTTTCATTATTAAACCTTTTTTATTTAGATTATAATAACTTTATATAATAAATAAAAATTATACTGTTAATTTCTTTTTAAAAAAAATATTTGTTTTTCTTTTTTTTATAATTTATTTAATCAAATAAATAAAAAATATCTTTTTTAAGATTAAACAGGAATACTTTTTTGGAAATTATTAATTCTTTAACTTCTATATCTGAAAAAAATGGACAAGACAATTTTAATAAAAAAGAAGCTGATAAATTATTATCTAGTTCTTTTTCTGATATGTATGAACAAATTAAAAATATCAATTATCATAGTATTATTAACAATGTTTCCAACACTATTCCAAAATCTTCTATTATTGATAACAATGAAGACACTAATCCAGATGTTTCTAACAAATATTTAAAAACTTCTCATTATAGTGTCTCTTCTTCTGATTTTTTAGAGATTTTTAATAATTTTAAATCTTAATTCTTTTTAATATTTATTTTTAAGTTTAATTATGTTAAAATATTTTTAAATTTGATATACAAGGATTACTTATGGTTTTTAATAAAGTTAGATTTTTTACAAAAACTGATAAAAAATTTTTTGAAATTTCTTTCCTTATCAATAAAATATTGAGAGAATATGGTGTCACTTATAAATATATTGACAATACTCTTTTTGTTTATCCTGATAATTATGGTTCTACAAAAGAACTTTCAAGAACATTACCTCTTTATGAATTATCTGAAACAAGAAATAAATTTATTATGACTTTCAATTTAGAATTAACCTCTTTTGATAGAACTGAATTAAATATTATTTTACCTATGATTAAAAATAATTCTTTTTCTTCTTCACACTGGGTTGACACTCTTTATTATGACATTTCTCATAATTTAATTTCAACAAATGATGATAATGTTGAATTTCAGTTAAAAGAATTAGAAGATTTAATGGATAAATAATAAACACTTTTTTCTTTTTAATAGTATCACTTTTAAATGGTTCTCCAATTAAATGGTTTAGAATAACAAATTAATGAATATTTTTCACAATTATTTCACTTTTATTTGTTATTCTTTCTTAAATAAAAAACAAATAAGGAAAAAATATGAAAACTTTACTTAAAATTTCAATTGCTACTATGTTAGTAACTTCTATGTCTTTTGGTGCTGAAAATACAACTGAAACTATTCAAGTTGATAAAGAACTTGCTTCAAAAGGTAAAACTTTATTTACTTCTTGTGTTGGTTGTCATGGTGCAAATGCTGAAAAAAAAGCATTAGGTAAATCACAAGTTATTGCTGGTTGGGATATTACTAGAACTCAAAATGCTTTAAATGGTTATAAAGATGGTTCTTATGGTGGTGTTATGAAAGGTGTTATGAAAGGTCAAGTTGTAAGATTTAATGAAGAACAAATAACACATTTATCTCATTATATTGCTTCTATTGAAAATAAATAACTTTTTTTTAAAATCTTTTTTAAGAGAACTTAATTTTAGGTTCTCTTTTTTCTATCTTAAAATATTTTTCTTTTCTTATTTAACTTTTCAATTAGTTATCATTTGTTTTTCTCTATTTTTAATTACTACTGATAATCTTTTTGATTTTAATCCTAACATGGTTGAACTTCATCATACTCAACATTCTGCTCCTATTAAGTATCTTTTAAAGGTTTAATATTTCTATTCTTAGGAATTTAAATTATAATAATTTTTTCTTTGCTTTTTTTTATTTGGTTTTGTTTCCTTTGTTTCCTTTGTTTCCTTTGTTTTCCATAAGGCTTCTTTTACACCAGTTAATTTACCTTTTATTTGTTCCCAAAAAGATTTTTTTTCATTTTTCATTTCTTTTATTATTTCTTGTATTTCTTCTTCATCAAAATTTTCCAATATTTATGTTGGTGAAGCAAAAGAAATTCATGAAGGTGGTGGGTCTCAAAATAATCAATTAAATGATATTATTACTACTACTCAGGAATATAAAAATAAAAATGGTTTTACACTTTTTGGTTTTTGTATTTTATATGGAGCATCTCAATTTTATTCTGGAAACAAGTATAGTACAACACAAGAAAACAATAATAAAATACATTTATTACATGAAGTAATTTTTGATTTTAATAAGTTTTTTGTATAAACTTTCTTTTTCTTCTTTTAAATATTTAACACCTTAATCTTTATTGATTTTGAGGTGTTTTTTAATTGGTTTTTATTTTACTATTTAATATTAAAATGCTTTAATATAATTATATTATACTTACTTTATCTCTTTTTAAGTACAATTAATATATAATTATATATACAAAAAAGAAGGATATACTATGCAAAAATTTAAGAAATCTGACATTGGAAAAACTTTTAAACAAGCAAGTGGTTTTCTTGTTACTTTAATTAGTTCTTATAAAGAAAATGGTGAAAGAATTTTTGTTGCTAAAACTAATAGACCAAATTGTACTTACTGGTTATACTGGAACACTGGAAATAGTTATTGTAATAATAAAAATGGTATTGAAAGTTCTAATTATTATATTAGAAAATTTGAAGGTGAAATTATAGTAGAAGTTGCTTAACTTCTACTATTTTTACTTTAATATAATTATATATATACAAAAAGAAGGATATACTATGGAAACAATTTTTACAGATAGATTAATTTTAGAAGGCTTTGAATTTGAAGGTCAATCTTATCTTTTTTGGGAATAGGATTTAAATTTCTATTTTTTTTCTTTTTCCAAGTAATTTATTAACTTATATACTTGGTCAAAACTTACTCTTTTTCTCTGTTCTCCATTTGAAGAATTTTTATAATTTGTTAAAAAAATTGAGTTATATTCTTCTCTTAATTCATTGATTTTTTCATTAAAATTATCTTTTAATTTTAATTGTTTTTCTTTATTTAATTCTTCTCTAAAAAAGATTTGAGTATATACTCTTGAAGATATTTTTGTTATTAATCCTTTACACTCTTTTTTATCTTCTCCCCAAATTTCTGATATAGTATATAAACCTAATTTTCCTATTTTTGTCCCTGTATCTGTTGTTCTTAATATTAAAATATTTTTCTCTAATTTTTCTTTTTGTTCTTTTGATATTGATATTTCTTTTATATCATAAGAAGTATCTAATACTTTAACTTTTTCATTCCCTTCTTCTATTTTTGTATCTATATATCCTTGTGATATTTTCATTGTATTTTTTGTTTTTTGAATATCTTCCCATTTTGAAGATAACTCTCCTTCTTTTGTTAATTTATAAGTATTATGTCTTTTTTCATTTGATATAAATGTTATTTCTTTTTCTTTTGATGTTTTTTTGTCTCTATTTACTAAATATGTACAAACTGATATATCTGTATCATTAAACATTTTTTTCTCATATACATATATCTCTTCTAAATAAAATATAATTTCTCTTCTACTTCTTTTCATATTTGTTGAGGATAATATATTTGCTGGTACAATTCATATACCACTAACTTGTGAATATAGATTTATTGCTATCTCAAAATAATCATTGCATTGTTTATATTTTCTTTCAAAGTATTTAGTAAAATCTTCTTTATAATTCTTTTTACATACATTTTTTGCTAAATAGGGTGGATTTGTAAAGATAAATGTTTCTTCTGGTATAGTATTATCTAATAAACTATCTCTTTGTTTAAATGAGTTTTTTAATATTTGTATATCAATATTATATTTTTTACTATATTTATTAATAACAAAATCAATATTTTCTTGATGAATATCAAATCCCATTATTTTATTATTTAATAATTTAGTTTTTGCTTCTTCAACTGTTAATAATGATAAATAATAATCTAATAAATGTCCTTCTCCTACAAAAGGATCTATAATTATTTTGTCTTTTTTTTCTTTTAAGATTTTTTCATAAGGTATTGACAATTCTTCTTCATTTGAATAGTGTTGTCCAAGTCTATGTTGATTACTCATTTTTCACCTATTATTTTTATATTGATTATATATAAAATTAGTCTTAATTTAAGATAATTTTTTTATTTGATTTATTGAATATCTTCTATGATTCCCAATTGTTCTATACTCTGGGTTAAATTTATCATTATTTTCCCTTCTTCTAAGTGTTTTAGTAGAAACACCTAACATTAAATCACTTTCACTTATACTTGAATATTTCATAATATACTCCTTTTTAAAGTATATCATGTCCAACTTTGTATATTTATTTTTAAATAGTTATTAACTCTATTTTATTTTCTTAAATTTTTTGATATACTATGTTTTCAGTTTATAGGATTAATTATGAATCATTCAAAAAGAAGAAATACAGAACCAAAACAAGTTATTGTTGTTAGAAAAGATTTAAATATGCCTGCTGGTAAATTAGCAGCACAAGTTTCACATGCTTCTTTTGGTGCTGTTTTAAATAGCAAAGATTGTACTAGAAATGAAAGCTCTATACATATTGATTTAGATAATGATGATATGTTAAAACATTGGTTAGAACAAAGATTTACAAAAGTTGTTCTTTATGTTAAAAGTGAACAAAAACTTTTAGATATTTTTAATAAAGCAAAAGAGAAAGGTTTAATGTGTTCTTTGATTAAAGATGCTGGTTTTACTGTTTTTTCAGAACCTACTCATACTTGTGTTGGTATAGGTCCTGCACATCCTGAAGATTTTATTGGTATTACTGATAAACTTAGAGTTCTTTAAAATCTATCTAAAATAATTCTTCTTTTGGTTCTTTATTCATTTTAATACACACATATAACCATAATAAATCACAAAACAATATACTTATCATATAATTAATTAGTTCCATTATTGTTTTCATCTCAAAATCAAATACATATATATATATTAATACATTTAGAATTGTTGAAGTTATTACAAAAAACATTTTTCCCCTTATACAAATAGTTATTATTAAAAAACTTTTTATTGTAGATTGTTTAACTTATTTAAGAACATTAAAATAGTTAAATAACATCTCCCTTTTTGGAAGATGTTTTATTTTTTTAGATGTATGAAATTAAAATTATACTCTTCCCATTTCATACATTTTTCTTAGATTTTCTTTTTCTTTTCTTTTTTTCTCTTTTTCTGCCTCTTTATTCCTAAAATTCTCTATTGAAAATTTTAATTGTAAAAGAAATGTCCCTGCTACAAAAATTGAAGAATATGTTCCCACTATTACACCCACTAACAATGTAAATGCAAAACCATTAATTATCTCTCCTCCAAATAAAAACAATGTTAATACAACAAAAAATGTTGTCAATGAAGTTAATGTTGTTCTACTTAAAGTTTTTGATACTGAATTATTTATTAAACTATATAATACTTTTTCTTTTGTTCTTTGAATACTTTCTCTTATTCTATCAAATACAATAATTGTATCATTTAATGAATATCCTAAAATTGTTAATAGTGCTGCCAAAATATCTAAGTTTACTTCTATATTAAATAATGATAAAAATCCTAATGTTATTGTAATATCATGGATTAATGCAAAAATTGAAGCTACTGCAAATCTCCATTCAAATCTGATTGATACATATATTAGAATCACTACTAATGATAGTATTAATGCCATTATACCTTTCTCTCTTAATTCTCCACCAACTTTTGCTCCTACTATATCTACTCTTCTAATTTCATATTTTCCTGTTGATTTTAATATTTCTCTAACTTCATCACCTATATCTCTTTCTATATTTGTAGTTGATTTTTTTATTTTAATTACAATTTCTTCTTTTGACCCAAATTCAACTACCTCACTTCCTTGATAATCTGTTTTTTCCAACTCTTTTCTTATATCTTCTATTGGTGCTTTTTCTTCATATTTAACTTGTACAATCGTTCCACCTGTAAAATCTATTCCAAAATTTAATCCTTTTGAAAATAATAATACAAATGAACTAATCATTAATATGATAGATATAATTAAAAATTTCTTTCTATAACCCATAAAATTATAATCTGTTTTTCTTTTAAAGATTTCCACTACTTATCTCCTTTTATTCCAAACCAAATTTTTTGATTCTTTATTTTTTTCAATAACATTTCATATATACCTTGTGTTCCTATTATTGCTGTTAACATAGATACTAAGATTCCTATTGATATAGTAACTGCAAAACCTTTTATTGGTCCTGTTCCATATGCATAAAGAATAATTGCTACTAATAATGTTGTTATGTTTGCATCTAAAATTGCTCTTATTGCATTTGAATAACCTTCTTTTATTGCTTCACCCATTCTTTTTCCTTCTTTTAATAACTCCCTTATTCTTTCTGTTATTATTACATTTGCATCTACTGCCATACCAACTGTTAATACTATACCTGCCATTCCTGGTAGTGTTAATGTTGCCCCAAACAATGACATAATTGCTATTATCAATATAATGTTTGCTATTATTGCTATATTTGATATAACTCCTGCTATTCCATAATAAATAATCATAAAAATAATTACTAATACAAATCCTGATACTAATGCTATTATTGATGCTTTAATACTATCTGCTCCTAATGAAGGTCCTACACTTCTTTTTTCTACCATATCTACACTTGCAGGTAATGCCCCACTCTTTAATGCAATTGCAACTGTTCCTGCTTCTTCTATTGTAAAACCACCACTTATTTGACCACTTCCACCACCTATTCTTGACCTAATCACTGGTGCTGAATATACTATATCATCTAAAACTATTGCCAATCTTTTACCTATATTATTTTCTGTAAAATCTCCAAATATTTTTCCTCCCAATGAAGATAATGTAAATGAAATTATAGGTTGATTACTTTCATCAAATGCTACTCTTGCATCTACTATTTCTTTTCCATCTAAAATTGGAATATCTTTTAATATATACTTTCTTCCTTCTTTACTATCTTTTATAGTACTACCATAATTTTGGGCTTCTCTTTCACTAATTGAGTAGGCTTGATTATTTAGATTTTCATCTACTGCCATCATTTTTAGGTCACCTCTTTTTGCTATTAACCCTCTTATATTTTTCTCTTCTTCTGCTGTTTTTATCCCTGGTACTTGTACTACAATATCTAAATCACCTCTTTTCATTACTGTTGGTTCTGCAAGTCCAAATTGGTCAAGTCTATTTCTAATTGTTTCTACTGCTCCTTTTACTGCCCATTCTCTTGTTTCTTTTTTAGTTTCTTCTGTTAACTTAATATCAAATAATCCTTTTACTCTTTTTATTTCAAGACCACCTATCTCATTTAACATCTTTTCTACTTTTAATATATCACTTTTGTCTAATACCTCTATATCTATTCTTCCATTTGTTAATGAAATTCCCCCTGTTATTATTTCTTCTTTCTCTATATAATATTTTAAAGCACTTGCTACACTTTTTATTTTGTTTTCTACTGCTTCTTCTACATTTGTTCTTAATAACATATGCATACCACCTCTTAGGTCTAATCCTAAGTTTATTTTTTTTCCATTCTCTGTTTGTAATAATGAAGGTATTGAATACCATAAGCCAAATACAATAGCTAAAAATAATATTGTTATTTTGTAATTTATTTTCACTTATTTCCTTTTTATTTGATTTTTTTACTATTTTACCTTTTTTTTCTTTTTTTTAAATCTTTTAAATACTTCTTTAAAATATTTAAAATTCAAATTTTACTTTTTTTACTTTTTTTTATATTAATTTTGATAAGATAAAAAAAAAGGTTTTATATGTCTTCATCATTTTTAACTTCTTATCAAAAAGATTTGTTTTTTTCTATATGTGTTAATAAATGGATTGAAAATTGTGGGATTTCTATTTCTCTTAGAACTTTTTATTTTGATGTTTGTTCTTGGCTTTTTCAAGAATACTATGATACTTCTTTTGATATTTTCTATACTTACTTTTTTTCTTCTGTTGAAGAGATATCTCCTAAATGTTTAAATTATGATGTTATTTCTTTGGATAATACACACCTTTTAAATATCATGGAACAAGAAAAAAATACTTTTCATTTATTTGAATTAGAAGTTTTTGAACTTGTTATGAAACATTATTCTGAATATTTAATTGCACATAATTAAATTTTATTACAATTGGATTTTTTCATTTTCTTTTTCTAATTTAACTATTTTCTAATTCTTCAATAATATTATTTTCTATATTCATTTTTTCTTCTGACATTACTTCCCATAATACTTCATAGTACAATTCTTCATCTTCTTCTTTATCTTCTATATATACCCACTTACTTCCTAAATTATCTATTGTCCAAGAATATTGTTCTGTTTCTTCATATGTTAAATCTTTACCTTCTTCTACAAAAATATCTCCTAACCACTCTCTTTCACCTTCTCTTATTCTTTTATACAATTCTTTTAATCTTTTTTTTGTTTTATCTTCTATATTATTAAAAGTAATATTTGTTGAAACATAATTTGCCATTTTTTCCCTTTTTATTTTATTCTTATTATATCATGTTTTTCTGTTTTTTCTCTCTTTAATACATATAATTTATTTTGTTTATTTTTTATACATTTTTTGTTATCTTTTTTTTAATTTACTTTTATACTCTTTATAGTTTTATATTCTTTTTTGTAAATGTCAAACAAAAAAGTACATTCTTTCATTGATGTTCTTTTTAACTCCTAATTGGTATTTTTTTTAAAAAATGTAAATAGTATATAACAAAACTCTTTTTTAAATATTTTATTTATACATAAAAAAAGGTTGGATTTTTATGTCCAACCTTTTTTTCTTTTTTTTAATAGATATTAACCTACAAATACCTTTGTTTCTGAAAAAAAACTAAAATATATAGTTAACATAGCTGTTGCAAATAACATTACCCCTATCACTTTTTCCATTATTTTTCCTCCTCTTTTATTAAAATATAGTTTTTATGATTTTGAGTGTCTTTTGTTGATAAACCATCTAACTCTTGATTTATTTTATAATAATTTGTACTTTCTCTTTGTTGGATCTTTAATGCATTATATCCCAAGATAAATAATATTGATAATAAAACTACTATTATTATTATATAACCTAGCAATCCATTTAATCCATACATTTTTTTATTATTTTTTTCTTCCATTTTATTCCCCTATACTTCTTAAATAATTTGCTATTGCTTTTTCTTGAGTTTCATTCAACCTATTTTTAAAACTTGGCATTTTACCTATAATCCCTTCTTTTCCTTCATGTAAAACTGTTTTTATTAATTCATCTGAATACTCTTTTATATTTGGTGCTACATACGGCATTCCTTCTCCACCCATTCCATGACAACCAGCACATACAGGCCACATAGAAGGCATTTCTCCTTTTAAACCATTTGCTACATATTCTGATACTTCTTCTATATCTTTTTCTTCTGTTAATAACATTGGTGGCATTCCACCTGGATATGTTTCTTTAAAATTATTTGCTCCATTTTGTATTACTGCTTTTACTTGTTCTTTACTTATCCTTTTTGTCAAATCATGAGCTTTCCCATCTATTCCCATTCCATCTATTCCATGACATACAGAACATTGTACTAAAAATTGACTTTTACCCATTTCTTTTAATGTTTCTTCTGTTGGATTTTTGAATTTTTCTTCAAATCTTTTATTATATTCTTTTACTTCATCATTATATTCCCCTATTTGAGAATATTCATTTATTGGAAATGCTATAAATAAATAATACCAAAACCATATTATGGTAGCTATGAATAATATACCCCAACCTGTTGGAATTTTATTTTTATATTCTCCTATACCATCCCAAGAATGGTCTGATAATTCTCCTTCACTATTAGCATTCTTCATTTGGTTTACATATTTTAAAACTACTGAAACAGTTATTATTACAATTGCTGTTACACCTGCAAATGTCAACACATTTACACTATCATTCATATCAAAGGCTTCTCCTACCATTATATATGTTCCCATTAATAAAGAGATAATTAAAATTATCCCTCCTATTACTAACTTTCTCATTTTTGGTTTCCTTTATTTTAATGAATTTAAATATGCTATTAAAGATACTATCTCTGGTATCTCACCTCTGTTTATCATTTCTTCTACTTTTTTGTTTTTCATTTTTTTCGCTATTTCTTTTGCTTCTTCTAAACTTCTTTCTTTTGCTTCTTCTAAACTTCCTAATGGAACATCTATTTTATTATCTCCATCTATGTCTTTATCATATGGTGTACTAAATACTTTTTTTACTGTATATGCTTCTGCCCATGCTGTATCCATATCTGTACTTTTTTCAAACAAATGAGGATATGCTGGCATTATAGAACCAGGTACTACACTCTTTGGTTCTAACATATGGTTTTCATGCCAATCTGTTGTTCTATAATTACCTACTCTCATTAAATCTGGACCTGTTCTTTTTGAACCCCATAAAAATGGTCTATCATAAGCATATTCTCCACTTAATGAATACATTCCATATCTATCTGTCTCACTTTTAAATGGTCTTATCAATTGTGAATGACATGAATTACAACTTTCATTTATATATATTTGTCTACCCGCTAATTCTAATACTGAATATGGTTTTGTTCCCACCGTAGGTCTACTTTGTTTTGCAAAATCTGGAATTATTTCTATAATCCCTGCAAATGATACAAATACAAATACCAATAATCCAAAGAAAAATGGTCTCTTTTCAAACCAACTAAACATTTTTTACTCCTCCTCTATTGATATATCGGTGTTTTGTTCACCGGCTCTTTATCTAATACTCTTCCCACTCTTATTGTTTTATATATATTATATGCAAATAATAAGAATCCTGTTAAGTACAACAATCCACCTATTGCTCTTATTGTATAGTATGGTTTTAATACTATTACTGTATCTATAAATGAATACACTAATGAACCATATTCATCGTATGCTCTCCACATCATTCCTTGTGTTATACCTGCTATCCACATTGATGAAAAATACATTATTATTCCCATTGTTTGTAACCAAAATTGAGTTTCTAATATTGATTTTGAATATAATTCTCTTTTAAACATTCTTGGTGTCATATGTAACACTGCTGCCATTATCATAAATCCTACCCATCCTAATACTCCGTCATGTACATGTCCTGGTATCCAATCTGTAAAGTGAGCTATTGCATTTACTGATTTAATTGCTTGTATTGGTCCTTCTATTGTTGATAACATATAGAATGTTGAAGCTAATACCATGAATTTTATTAATGTATTTGTTTGTAATTGTTCCCATTGTCCTTTCATTGTTAATAACATATTTATTGCAGAACCCCATGAAGGTAATATTAATATTATAGACATTACAGAACCCATTGTTTGTATCCAATCTGGTACTGTTGAATATATTAAATGATGTCCCCCTGCCCATAAATATACAAATAATAATCCCCAAAATGCTAAAATTGATAATTTATATGAATACACATTTTGACCACTCTCTTTTGGTAAAAAATAATATATCATTGCTATTATTGGTGTTGTAAATACAAATGCCACTGCATTGTGTCCATACCACCATTGAACTAATGCATCATTTGTTCCTGAATAAAAAGATACAGAATGTATCCAAGAACCCTCTCCACTTATCAATGCTGTTGGAACCTCTAAATTATTGAATAAATATAACATTGCAACCGCTATAAATGTTGCTATAAAATACCAAATTGATATATATAATACTTTTTCTCTTCTAATCCCCATTAAACCAAAAATAGATACTCCCCATAATACCCACCATATTACTACTAGTATATCTAATGGCCATTCTAGTTCTGCATATTCTTTACTTGTTGTTATCCCCATTAACAATGTTACTACTGCTAATATTATTGTTATTACATATAATATAAAATGTAAATAACCTACCTTTTTTAAAAATGGACTTTCGTTTAAACTCACTTTCAATACTCTTTGACCTATATAATACCAAGCTGCAAAAATTCCACTTAATGCGAACCCAAATATTACGGCATTTGTATGTAATGGTCTTAATCTACTAAATGTCCCATATTCACCAGCTATATTGTTTAAACTTGGAAATGCTAATTGAAATGCTAATATCACACCAATACTCATCCCTAGAATACCAAACAATATTGTTGTTATTGTAAACAATTTAGATATAGAATAATCATAATCTATTCTTCTACTTTTTTCCATTGTTCCTATTCTCCTTATTTTTCTATGCACTATATATGCATTATAAGGATATTATATTCTTTTTTTACCTTAAAATGTTCTTTTTATTTTTTTGAAAAACACTATTTATATAGTGATTTTTTTTGAGGTTTTTTTCTTTTGTTAGTTTATTTGTTAGTTATTACTATTTATTTTTGTTTTTTGTTAGTTGGTTGGTTTTTTTCTTTTTTTTATTTTTGTTTAATTCAAAAAATATATTTATTTTTTATAAAATTTTCTCTCCAATTTCATATAACCATTTATCTATTCTTTTTAATACTTTTGATATTTTTTTCAAAACTTTTCCTTTCTTTTTTTCTTTTATATATAATTATATATAATTCCTTCTTAGTTCTTGCTTAATTTCAATAAACACTTATAAGTTTTTCTTATATCTTTTTTAAAAAATAATATCTTATAGCAAAAAATAATTTTTTTTTACAAAAATACTTTTTTTCTTTGGTTTTTTAGTTTTTTTTTATAAAAAAATCTTTTTTTCTTTCTTTTAATATTTATACTATTTTTAAGAAATGTATATTTTATACAAAACTTTTGTATACTTATATATTATTTTTGGTATTTTATTTTTAAAGTAATATTTTTTACTATTACTTTATTTTGTTTGTCTTTGACAAAAAAGGAACATTATGATTAAAAATATGGATATAGAAAATGACAAATCACAATTTACAACTTATGATTCTTTTGATTCTTCTTTTTATCACTTTCTTCAAATCAAGAAAACTAAAAAAAGAAATGAACTTAGAAAATTTAGAAGAACTAAAAAATTAAACTTATCTTTTATTTCTATTAAAGATAGTTAATACTTTTAATAGTTTTATAAAAAAAACTATTTTTAAAAGGGAACTCCCTTTTTTTTGTTTTCTTTTTTATATTTTTTTTATTCAAAAAAAAGGATTTTTTATGAATTTAAACAAAGAACAACAAATCAAACAGGAACAGTTAAAAAAAAATGTTTTACAATCTAAACTATATAAAAATTTAGATGAAAATACTTCCTCTTTTTTTACTAAAATTAACAAAAATAAAAAGAGAGAACAACTTGCTTTACATAAAAAATTACAAAAATCAAACCCTTATTTTATTAATCAACAATATACTAATAAAATCTCTGAACCCACTTTTGTTTTATACGTTTAAACCACTTATATAGGTCTCTCTAACTTTTTATTGAGTTTCCTATATAAGTTTCTATTAAGATATTTTATTGTATAATTTTTATATAAAGAAACTTTTCTTTACATAATTTTTAATTTGAAGGAAAACCCTATGTTTAATACTATACAAAAGAAAAATATTTTAATTGAAGCACTTGATGTTATACATGATCCTGACTTTATTAATGTTAATGAAGTTTTACTTGGTATGGACCTAAATGAAGAGGAAATTGAAGAAGTTTTTTATGATAAATCTGATGAAGATATTATTGTATATTCTTCTAATAATACAGATATTTCTATTAAAGAATATAATCACTCTTGCCCTCATTGCAAAAGTAATGATATCTTATTAGACACACAATCTGTTTTTTTTGATACTAATACTATTACTAGAACTCATACTTGTAATTCTTGTAACTCTTCTATTTCAGAAAATTTTTCCTTAACCTCTGTTGATTTAATTAAATAATTATTTTTTTAGTTAAAAAAAAAAGGGAGTAATAAAATTACTCCCTCTCTTTCTTGTTCTTCTTTTTAGTTTGATTTATTTTTTAATTTATATGTTTTTCCCATTAAATTCTTTATCTGATAAATCATTTACTATTGAATCAGAAGAATCTTTTGTTGATAATGCTACTTCTAATGTTTTTTGTGCCATTTTTGCATTTTCTTGTGTTTGTTGATCTAAGTTATTTACACTTGCTGATATTTGAGTTATTGCTAACTCTTGTTCTTTACTTGCTTCATATACTTCATTTATATGACTTGTTGTTGTTGATATACTATTTAACAATGTTTTAAATGAACCTGATACATTTGATGATATTTTTGTTGAATCTGCTATTAATAAACCTGAATCATTTACCAATTGTTTTATTTCTTCTGCTGCTTCTGTACTTCTTGCTGCTAGATTTCTAACTTCTTGGGCAACAACTGCAAATCCTTTACCATGCTCACCAGCAGTTGCCGCTTCAACTGCTGCATTTAATGATAAGATATTAGTTTGGAATGCAATTTGGTCAATTTGCTCAATTGCTTTTGCAATATTGTTTTGACTATTTTCTATTTTACTTATTACTTCTGTAATTTCTTCAATATTCTCTTCACCTGTGTTTGCTATGTCTTTCATTTTTACTGCATTTGTTGCTACTTCTTCTGTTCTCTTTTTAGAACTTACTATATTCCCTGTTATTTCTTCTATTGAAGCTGCTACTTCTTCTAAGTTTGCCGCTTGTTGATTTGAACTACTATTTAATGTTTTCATATTTTCTTCTAACTCTTTTGCATTATTACTTAACTCTAATGATACTGTTTGTGAAGACATTAACATATCTGTTACTAATTCACCTAATTTATTTACATTATCTTTTACTATTCCTTTTTCTGCTTGCGCTTTTGCTTTAAAGTTTAATTTACTATATTCCTCTAATGTTTTTGTAATTTCATTTAAATCACTTGATACATTAGTTTCTAATGTAACTAACATATTGTTTAATTCATTTTTTAAATTATTTAAATTTTCATTTGAAGTTGTTGCATTAACTCTTATTGTTAAATCACCTTTATTTATTATCTCTACTGTTTTTTGTACTTCTGTTATTAAGTTTTTCTCTTCTTCTAAATTTGATACTGTTTTTTCTATATTATTATTTATAATTTTACTCATATCTGTAAATTCATCATTATCTACTAATTTGATTTTATTTACTTCTTTTGTTTCATTATTTAAGTATTTGAAGAAACCAATCATAGAATTACTAAATGAAGTTATTTTTCTTATTACTGATAAGTTTAACATTACTAACCAAATTATTATTGCTAATGACACTAAACCTGCTATTGTTAATTCTATATTTGATAATTCTTTGTTCTCTTTTACTTCTTTTTCTGTTGTTTCTATTTCTTTATTTAATACATTTGAATAAGAATTTAATGCACCTATTACATCTTTTATTGCTGGTGATAGATTTGTAAATATATCTGTTTCTATTACTTTATTATTATCTGCATATGATTTTGCTAATATTCTTGTTTCTTTCATTCCTTTTTGAATGTTTTTTAAGTGAGACATTGTTTGCTCTTCATATATTTTTTTTGCTTCTTCCCATTTATTATTATTTTGTAATTCTTTTATTTTTATTGCACTTCCATGTAATGCTTTATGTGGATTGTCTAATTTTGTTATATTTTCTTGTAATTCTTTTGGTAAGTTTTTAAACTTATCTGATAATATATATTTATCATACCATTTACCAAAACCACATTTATGAGGATTTGTTGATACTTTTGTTACATATTTATTTAATACTGAATCTGTTAGATTTGCAGCCCAATTTAAATGGTCTACTTCTCTTTGTAACATAATTCCTTTTATATCTTTATCATATTTTTGAAATTTATCTTTATAGTCTATTGCAAACTTGTGAATGTTTTCATGACTTTTTTCCATTTTGATCATTTTTTCTTGTGTTTCTTTTGGTAAACTTTTAAATTCAGAAGTTTTTTTGAAATCAAACCACCATTTCCCTAATATACATTTTGTGTGATCTAATCCTCCTCCAAAATTCTTTTGGTTTATTAAAGAATCTAATAGACCTTTTCCATATCTTTCATGTGCTCCAATTATTTTTTCATTTAATATTACTTTTTTATTTACTTCTTCTATATTTTTTATTGAAGTATCCATTTTATCCATACTACTTATGTTTACATATATCACTGATGCAAACCCTAAACCTAAACCTGCTAAACTTAATAGAGTTTTTTGTTTAATATTCATTATTTTTCCTTTTTAAAATATTAGAATTATTATAATTTTTTTATTTCACTTTTTCTTAAAAAAATAATTTTTTTTCATATTTTCTTCTTTATTAATCTTTTTTTACACTTTTTCTTTTATTTTAAAATATTTATTTTATTTTTTAATATGATATAATTTTTTATTCTTTAAATAAGGAACTATTATGATTAAACAAATTTTATTTACTCTTTTATTGTCTACTTCTCTTTTTTCTGGTGTTATACAATCTTCTGTTGAAGAATCAAATAATATTCCCAATCAACTAGATAGAATTGAAACTAAACTTGATATTCTTTTAAATCAACTTATACAAGAAGAAATTAAATTAGAAAAAAGAGATAATTTTCTTAAAGAAACTTTCAATTCTAGTAAAGAAAAAATAAATGATGGAAAAGATTGGATTATTAAAAAAATACAAAACTTAGATACTAATAATAAATCTAAATAATTTATATTTAAGTTTTTTTATTGTAATATTTTTCATCTAACTTACTGAGGTTTATATGAATAACATAAATAATACTAAAAAAAATTCTTACAAAAAAGAAAAGTTTTTCTCTTCTAATTGTCCTTATTGTGATACACCTCACAATTTGGATGAATATTATCTTGACCAATATGGAAATCAATTTCCTATTGTTAAAAATCTACATTCTATTTCTACTACAAATGGATTAAAACAAAAATGGATTGAAATACACTTTTGTGAATTATGTTTCAATAAATTTAATGTTAATAAAATTGATTGACCTATTAATCTTTTTTTAAGTTGTTTTATTGTAAAATATATACAATTAAAGAGGATGGTTTCCTCAATATAAAAATAGGACAAAACATGTATAATAATGACCCATATGATATTCAAAATATTCTTTTAGAAGAAACTAAAATAATTATTGAAAAAAAAGAAATTTTTGTTGAAGAAAAAGATCCTTATGAAGTTCCTTTTTATTTTATTACTAAATAATGAATATTAATAAACATAATTTTTTTTTATTTTTAAAATATAGCAAAAAATAATTTTTTTTATGATTTGTTTTTTATCTTTAAGTTTTATACATAAAAACTTTCTTTTTTAATTTTATTGTTTTATAATTCTTAATATTTTTAACATATTTAAAAAGGAGTTTTATGTTTATTTTTTTCTCTATTAAAAATAATATTAAAAGAGTTGTCTCTTTTGAAACATTAGAACAAGTTAAAATAATTATAAGAGAAGATTTATACAATCATTCTTCTTCTTTTCAATATATTATTGATACCCACTCAAAAATTATTTATGATCAAACTTCTGATACTTTTTTTCAACACAAACAATTTCCAATTGAATTATCCAATACTGGTATATATAATATTTATGATACTGAATTTTTTGAAAATTTTAATAAACCCACTTCCTTTACTTTTAATTCAAACTTTTAATCTTAATTTTATTTTATTTAGGATATAATTTATATATTTAAAATACATAAGGAATATATATGTCTTATATAGAATATACAAAAGGTTCTCTTGTTAAAATTTTAGAACCTTTTTTAGAACCAGAAGAATATAATCTTTTTTTTGTTTTAGAAGATAGAGGTGACAAACTTTTAATTCAAACTATGGATGAAAATATGTATAAAAAACTTTCTTTTATTCCACAAGAAGTTATTTCTAAAAATATGATACAAGAAATCATGTAATACACTATATATAATTTTTTACTATTATACATAAGTATTTATTAAGACTACTAATGGTATAATATTATATATTTTAAGAAGGAACTTAATTATGGATTATATTGAAAAGTACATTTAAAAAATTTTGAACTAATTGAAAAAAAACAATATTCATATTGGTACTGTTTTAAAAGGTTCTTTTAATGGTAAAGAAATAATTGAAATTATTGTACATATACATCCATTATATGGTTGGATTAAAACTGATAAAGGTGATTTACAAAAAGTTCCACAAGAAGTTGAAAAACTATTACAAACTTTTTCTATTGTTGAAGGATGTTAAATGAATACTGCTTATGAAATTATTTTAACTAATTGACAAAAAGAAGAAACTTATACTATATCTTTTGACAATGTTAGAGAAGTACAAATGTTATCATTAGAAATTTCCAAAAGAGATAAAGAGTTTTATACAAAAGATACTAAGATTGTATCTTGGAAAAAAGTTGAACTAATTATTCCTAATATTGATATACATTAGATCTATTACAACATAGTTGTATATATTACAAGGTTTTAAAATTGTAGTAGTAAATAACAATCTAATTAGTAAAAATTATTTTTTCCCCTGTTAAGTATGTATTAAGGTTATTAATGATATAATATTATATATATAACTTCACTGAAGTTAAAGATTATTAATTTATTTTAAGTTGAAGTTAATTTTTATATTATGGAAGAGAATTTTCCTACTCCTTATTTTTAAAAATTTTATGAAATTGACACTGATACAGTTTAAGAAACAATAAATATTTCATTAGATATATCAAGAGAAGATATTAATTATTATTATGACACTTCATTATATGTAAATAATGTTAATCAAATAGCATAGCAAAAAATAATTTTTTCTTTCAATTATCATTAAATAAATATTTTAAGTTTTTAAATTAAGGTTTCTTTTATTTTTAAAATTTTATTTAAATTATTATTAAATATTTATTTTAATAAAATTTTTAGATTTGGTTTATTTTTCTTTTTTTACTTGATGATTATTTCCTTTGATAAAATTATTAAAATTATTATTAAAGTTTGATATTTTTTTGTTTTTTTAAAAAAATTATTTTTTTCTCTGTTATATTTTCAACATTATACTTATTACTTTTACAAACATTTTTAATATTTCCCCCTAAGTTTTTCTAAGGGGTTTATTTTTCTTTTAAAAAAAACTTCACCAAACAAGATAATATTATTAAAACATTTTTTATTTTAATTTATTAAAAACTAATATTTTCATTTTTATACTAAAAATAAACATTTTTTTAATAAAAAATATTATAATCTTAATAAACATATTAGGCATAAAATTATGAAAAAAATGAATAAAATATTACTATTTTCTTTACTTCCTTTATCAGTTTTTGCTGTTGATAGCGTTAGTTTTATTGATACAAAAGTTGAAGATAGTGAAAAAGAGGAGATTTTTAAATCCACTTCTTTGTATAATATTAAAAGTAAAGACTTATTAGAAAGAGAGACAAAAATAAGAAATTATCAATCTATTAAAACTGAACAAGAGATTTTAAAAAATATTCTTTATAAGTTTCAATTACTAGAAAATGCTCTTGAAAACTTTGAAGAAAAAGAAATTATAAATAACTTAAAAAATAAATTTGCTGATAAATATATCATTAAACAAGTTGATATTTTAGATATTAATACTGAATTAAATAAAGCTATTGGTAAATAATATGTATTTAATCAAAAATAAAATGTCTTTAATTTTTGATGATATTAATAATAATATATTTTTAAAATTATCAAAAAATAATGAAGAAGAAGATATTATTATGTGTAATTTTTTAAGAATTGAAATTAATTTTAATTTAGATGAAATTGATAATTTTAATGATTTTATTAATGAAGAATTTGAAATTAATTCAAATATTTCAATAGATAATCTTAATTCAAAATTTGAAAATATTGAAATATCAGAAGAACAAAGTATATCTTTTGTTTCAGATATTGAAGTTTTTCAAGAAGTAGTTTTAAATCATTTAAATGATGAAGAATTAATAGAATTTAATAATTTCATTGAAGAATTAAAAAAATCTATGGTTATTAATAAGAAAAAAGAAGATAATAATGAGTAATAATTATTTAGATTTATTTTATTTTTTCTTTCACAAATCTTTGGAAAGTATTTTATTTGAAGGTATTGAAAAAGATTATATAAATGAATTATATAATATAGAAGATTTAAATGAAAGCTTATTACTAAGAGAAGAAGTAGGTGATTATTTAAAAGTAGATATTGTTATGTTTTATCAACAAGAATTATTTAATTTAAGTATTTTAATTAATAGTAAGAGTATATGTGATTTATATTTTTATTCATTATTAGAAGAAGACAAACAAGAAAATTTAGAAATAAAAGAAGATAATTTTCAATTTTTTTTAGAATTTTTAAAAACTTCATTGATTGAAGCATATAATTGTTTTGAAAAATTTAAACTTTCAACAATTAAATTCAAAGTTAAAAATATTGAAATTTTTAGAAAAAAAAGTCATATTAATTTAGATAAATTTTTTTATTTTAACTCTGTTGAATTCAATATAAATGATAATAAAAATGAATCACATATAGAATTATTTTTATTAATAGATGATAAATGTAAAGATTTTTTAGAAAATCAAGTTTCAAAATAATATAGGAGAAAAAATGGTAAATACATTTTGGGGAGCATTTAAACAAGAAAGTGCAAAAGTTTTTGGTGAATTATTAAATGGTAAAATACCATTAAATTATACAAATGACAAAACAAGTATTAGTAAATTAAAAAAGGAATTACCAGAAGGTCAATTTGTAAAAGTTGATGTACAAACTATTCAAGGAAACAAAGAAGGAATTTTTTCATTTTTCTTTTCTTCTTTAACTGCTCTTAATATAGAATTTTATATGTTACAAGGTTTTCAAGAGGCCCCAGTAGATACAGAAATTACTGAAACTGCACTAGATGCTTCAAAAGAATTTGTACAAAACATTACAGATAATTTATATTCTTTTTTAACTACAAGTGATTTAGGAATATTTGAATTTGAAATTAAAAATGTTGAAGTTTTAAATACAAAAAATGATTTAAATACAGAAGATTGGTTGTATTTTACTTCATTTTTATTTGAATCACAAGAGTTTGAACATTATTCAAACAATGATTTTTACATTCTATTAGACCCATATACTTCTAATGTTTTTGAACCTGCAGAAGATAGTATAACAGAAGAAAATTCAGATGATGACATAGATGATGATGAAGAATATGAAGAAACACAAGAGAACATTGTTGTATCAATCTCAGACTGTATGAATCAAAAAAAGTTATATTTAGAAGAGATACAAAATATAAAACTTTTGTTAAATATTGAATTAAAGTTAATGGTTATATTAGGAACAAAAAGAGTTTTATTAAGAGATGTTGTTAATTTTAAACCAGGTTCTTTAATAGAATTAGAACAAAAGGTTGATACTCCATTAGATATTTGGATTAATAATTCTAAAATAGGTGAAGGTGAAATTGTTGTAATTGAATCTGACTTTGGTATTCAAATAAGTAAGATTTCTTCTGTTATTGAAAGACTATCTAAAATTAAATATAAAGCCGCAGAAGATCTTTAAATCTCTTTAAAACAATCTATTTATTGGATTGTTTTTCTTTAAATTTAAAAAAATAATATATTTTTATTTTAATATAAACCTTTATTTTTATATATAATAAATATAAATAATAATTATATAGGTATAAAGATGAAGGATTTTTTATTTCAAAAACAACATAATTTTTCTTTTCTTATTAATGAATTAGATGAACAAGAATACTTATTATTATATAAAGAATTTTGTTTAAATAAAACTGATAAAATGTATTGTGAAGTATTTGATTTATTTGAAAATTGTAATAAAAAATTTTCAATAAAAAATAAGTATAACGAAGAAAATATTGGATTAATTGGTATTTGTTCTAATAATAAAAAAATATATTTATTTAATAAGACATATACAGAAATTGATTTCAAAGACCTACTTCATATTTTAGAATAGGTCTTTATAATTAAAGTATTTTAATATTTTTTTTAAATATAATTTACTAAACTCATTTTTTGTATAGAAGTAATTGCTTGATAAAGTGCTTGTAATGAAAGAGTTTTTTCTTGTAATTTAAGTAATGCTTCTTCGGGTCTTATAGAAGTTAAATCATCTATATAATTAGTATTACTAATTATTATACCTTCATTTCTAACTTTCATTTCTTGTAAAAATACCATATTATTACCTAATTTTGCTCTTGTAGCCCCTACATTATCTTGTGTATTTTTTACATCTCCCATTTGATGAGAAAAAGGATTTTTAGTATAATTAAATAATTCATATGCTTCTTCTCTTGTCATTTGGTCATTAATAGATATAAAATTATCATACATAATTTCTAATTCATCCATTGTGTGTTCTTTTAAAGATACCCCAGTTCCTATACCTGTTTCAGGATCAATATATTCTATGTTTTCATCACCTGTTAAATATTCACTAGTTGTATATTTTATATCTGCTAAATTAAATAATCTTTCAAAATCATCATTCATACCAATATCAACTATTCCACTATAATCATCCCATTCAGCAGCTGTTGTAAAAGACCCACCTCCTGAAACTATTAGTACTAAATCTTCTGTAATCATTCCATTTATATTAATAACTTCATCTGCCTGAGCAACTCCAACATTACCATATGTATTTATACCAACACCTGGATTAGTAGAACCTGAATAAGTGATATTCATACCATCAACAACTCCACTATACTCTGTTCCACTTGTTGTTGCTGAAACCCCTTGTATTAAATTAGGAGATTCACTATAAGTTGCTCCTACATCAAAAAATGCAGTATTATTATCAATTGTTGTTTGACTTAAAGAAGGTCCTAATATTAGTGTTCCATCTTTTTTAAATATATGAATACTATCATTAGCACCATTATCATTCATTCTCAATTCTAAATTAGAAATACCATTCATAGTTGCTATATATGTTCCATTTGTAGAACTTATAAAATTTGTTGCTGTATTAAAGTCATTAGCAATAGTAGTACCACCTGTTGCTGATATAGTTGTTGGATTATTACCTTGTAATGCTTGTAAATATTTTTCAGAAATTGTTCTATTTTCTTCTGTTGGATTAGTATTCCAATCTTTTAAAGATTGAATATATTTGTCATATAAATCAAGATATTGTGCTTGTAAAACAGGATCTGTAACTTTTTCTATAATAGAATTTCTCATTACTTCACCTTCTCTATCAATTGCATTATCTAATTGTAATTGATTTTGTTCTTCCATTACTATTTTTGGTTCTGTTAACAACCTTCTTACATGAATAAATTCTTCAAAAATATTAGAATCAAAAAACAATTCTTGTCCAGTAACACCATAATCTTGTCTATTTTTTAAATCTACATTTGTATCTTTTTTAATAGTTGAACCATTATAATGAAAAGATATTCTTCCTTCTGCATCTACTTCTTTTCTAATAGGTTGAATATCACTCAAAATACCACTATATATATATTGACCATTTAATTGTGAATTACCTGTTTGATAAATTGTTTCTATTTGTCTATCAAGTTTTTCTAAAAGTGCTTCTTTTACTTCTTCATTAGAACCACCGTCTGTTGCTAATATAGACAATTCTTTTGTTAAATCTGTCAAATAATCTTCTATAAGAACAATACCATTTTCAGATACAGTATTAAATGTTTCTGTATGTTCTATTGATTTATTCATTTGTTCAAATTTAGTTATATTTGTTCCTAATTTTTGTAATCTGTCATAAATAGTTATATCTTCAGAACCATATTCAACTCTCTTATTAGTACTTACTTGTTGTTGAATTTTTTCTAGTTCTTTATTTATATTACTAATTTGAGAATTAGTAAAATCTAAACTAATCATTATTTAACCTCTTTTACTCTATATAATAGATTATAATTAAAAAAATAATTTGTTTTTTGTTTTTTTGTTTAAGTTTATTTTAATAATTCTTCTGGTATTATAGTTATTAAAAATACATATAGGAATTATTATGAATAAAATTGCTGTTTTTGCTGATGTACATATTTGTGAAGAATATTATGAAACTATTAAAAAACCTTTAGAATATTTTATTGAATATGTTAGAGAAAATAAGATAGACACTGTTTGTTTAGCTGGTGATTATTTTGAGAAAAGATTAAATGCAGATAGTTTTTCTTATAAATGGGGTATCTCTAAATTAGGAGAGTTAAGTACCTTAGTAAATAATCTAATTATATTAAGAGGAACATTTAGTCATGATCATGATTCATTAGATATTATTTCTACTATTTCACAATTTTGGCCTAGTAAAACAAATATAGTGTATGCAAAAACAAAAGAAGTTATTGAATTAGAAGGTAAAAAGATTTTACTTTTACCAGAAGAGTATCCAGAAGATCCAGAAGAATATTATAAAGAAGTTTTAAATGATAATTATGATTATATTTTTGGACATGGTGATATTCAAGGTGCTGTTTTACATTCAGGGATTGATAATAGAAGATTAAAAGGTTTTAGATTTTCTCCTACAAGATTTTCCTCTATTTCAAAACAAACAGTATTTGGACATATTCACAAACATCAATTTTTAGCTGATAATGTTTCATATCCTGGAAGTTTAGCAAGAAATAAATATGGAGAAGAAGAAGATAAAGGTTTTTTAGTTATTGATTGTGAAAGTAATAATATTGAATTTGTTGTTACTCCAACAACTATTTTTAAAACAATTGTTTTAGAAGAAGGTTTAACAGAAAGTGAACTAGAAGAAATTAAATCAAAATATGAAAATCTAAAAATCAAAGTCAATAAAAATAATATTGATTTATCAACAGAATTAAAAGAAACTTTAAAAAACATGGATATTAAGGTTTCTTTAGATTTTGTTGGGGAAACTATTTCTTCTGAAATCCTATTTGAAGATATTGAAAATAAGGATATTGTTTCTCAATATTTAACTATACTAGAAAAAGATATAGAAGGTGGTAAGTTTGCTAAAAAACATCTTTCTTACTTTAATGAAGAAACAATTTCTAAAATAGTTTCCGATATGATTAAAATTGAAGATAAAAAAGAGGAACTTTAATAAAATGAGTAGTGTAATGAAAAAAAAATTATATATTTTAACTCCCAAGAGTAAAACTTTTGTTAGATTTACTATTACAAGTAACCTTTCTAGTTTACTTAAAGGAAATGAAAAATATAATAAAAAACCCATTGATGAAGAATATAAGAAATATGGTGGTTTAGATTATGAAAATAGTTTTTTTGTACATACACCAGAACCTAATAAATTAAAGAATAGACTAAAAACTTTATTTCATAGAAATAGAGTTGAAATAAGAGATAATATTCCTGGTAAAAGTGATATGTTTTCTTCTGATATTTTACCAGATTTATTAGAAGTTATTTCAACAAGAGAATTTAAATCTTTACATAAATTATTGAATGAAAGTAATTCAGAAGGAATAAATAAACTTTCTATTAAAAATTTTGATTTTGATAAATATAAACCAAAAATTGAGAAAAAAGAAAATAAAATGTTTTCAATTACAGAAGAACAACAACAAATTGTTGATTATGTTAAAGAGAATAAAAAATGTAGAGTAAAAATAAATGCTTTTGCTGGAACAGGTAAAACTTCTACACTAGAAATAATTTCTGAAAATTTAGAAACACAAATATTATATCTTGCTTTTAATAATTCTATTGCAACCGAAGGTAAAAAAAGATTTCCCAAAAATGTAACTGTCATGACTACACACTCAATGGGGTTATTTGCTGTAAAAAAATGTACTAATCTTAACACTGATAATATTAAACATTCTGAATATAAACCAAAAGAAATTAAAGAGTTTTTTCCAAAAGAAGATTATACTTCATTAAAATCTTCATTGGAATTATTTGAGGTTTTTTGTAATTCAGAAGAAACTTATGAAACATTCTTTGATGACATTGAAGAAGATAAAGAACTTAAAATGACAAAATTTATTTGGGATAAAATGAATAATGGAGAAATATCTATGACACATAATTTTTATCTTAAAAAATTTGATTTATTACTACAAAGTGGTGAATTAGAAGTTACAAAATATGATACAATTTTATTAGATGAAGCACAAGATACAAATGAAGTGACATTATCTATTTTTAAAAACATACAAGGAAATAGAAAAATTATTGTTGGAGATAAACACCAACAAATATATTCTTTTAGAGGTAGTGTTAATTTAATGAACCATTTTGAAGGTAAGGAGTTTTATTTAACAGAAACTTTTAGATATAATAAAACAATTGCTAAAAAAGCCTCTACTTTATTAAATAAATATAAATGGGAAGATAATAGTATTGTTTCAAAAGTGGAAGATAGAGAAGACTTTAATAATGAAGCATATTTATTTAGAACAAATTCACAACAAATCAAATGTATTGCTGAGTTTTTAAAAGAAGGTAAATATTTTAAAACCATTAGAGAACCTAAAATGATTTTTTCACAAATAATTGATTTAGCACACTTTAAAAGAGGTGAAAAAGATAAGATAAAACATCATAAATATTTAACTTTTTTTGAAACTTTTTTTGAAATAATTGATTATGCAGATAGTATTAATGACATTACTTTAAAAACTGCAATAAAAATAATTCAAGAAGAAGGTTATACCTTAGCTGATTTAACAAATATGTTAGAAAAATCAACAGAGTATTATAAAAAAGAAATTCCAAGTGAAATATATATTTCTACAATTCATACCTCAAAAGGTTTAGAATGGGATAAAGTGACTATTGGAAGTGATTTAGTAGATATTATTTCTTCTATGGAAAAAGAGGGAAAAGAAGGTGGCATTCCAAAAGAAACTTGGTGTCAAGGTGAAGATAAAATAAAATATTTTATCTCAAAGGAAAAAGCAAATAATATTATTGAAGAATTAAATTTATTTTATGTTGCAATTACTAGAGCAAAAAATGTTTTGGTGATTGATAATGATAATAGTAAATTATTAATATAATAGTAGAAATAATCTACTATTAATTATTTCAATTTTTAGAATAAACTACTTATAGAAAATCTTGATAGAGTTCCTTTTTGATAATCAGAAGGGATACTTAATTCATATTTTGCTTCATATTCATTTTTAAAATTCCAACCAGCACCCATCATAATCATTGGAGAAAGACCTTCTTCTTTAATTGTTTCTTTAATTTGGTATGCCATTCCAACACCAGCTTCTAAATAAGGACCATTCCATTTATTTAAATCTCCGAATAAATCTATATCAAAATCATCTAAATGTATTCTTTTTGAAACACTTAATTCAACTAAATCAGAGAAAACATTTATATTTGCATATTTATCACTACTCCAGCCTAATGCTGACAAATCTAATCTTGAAGATAGTTTTAGACCAAATGAATCTAAACTTTTTGTTTCTGTTGTTGTTGTTGGTAAAAATGTAGTAGGATCTACACTACTAGTTGATACTGACCATTCTTTTGGATTTCTAAATGCTAATCCTATTGCCATTTTATCATTTCTTTTTTCTTTGATTTCTTTTAAAGATTCTCTTGAAGCATCAATATTATGTACTTTTTTTATGTACTTTTTTGTTTTTTCTGCTGGTGTTAATTTGTTATTATTTTCATAACTACTTATATAATCAAAATCTATTTCTTTTTCATATGTAGACCAAGAAAAGTTTTCTGCATGAGAGAACTGAGTACAAAATAATATTCCCAATCCTATTTTTGTGTATTTATTCATTTAAAAACCTTTATTTATTTGTTGTTGTTGTTTCTATTTATTATAAAGGTTTTTTTTTATCTATTTTTTTTCTAAAAAAACTTATCAAAAAAAATTATTTATTTATTTGTTGTTGTTGTTTGTTTTTTTCTTCATTTTTCCCTAATTTTATAGGAGATATTTTTAATTTATTTAAATTTTCTTCTGTATTTTCTATTAAATATTGAGTATCTTCAAAAGATAATTTTAATGATATTTTTTTTGTAATATTATTATTCTTAATTTGTTCAATTATTTCATAAATATCTAAAAATACACTTTTACCTGTTCCTGCACTTCCTATTAAAACTTTAAAATCATTTGGTATTTTTTTTATATGTTCTATTACTTTTTCTATTTTAAATTCATCATTTTCAATAAAATCTTCTTCTTTAAGTTTTAATATTTTATTTGCGTCTACACCATCTTGTGAAGGTTTATTTATTTCAACTCTTTGGTTTACATTGTAAATCAAATGTTCAGAAGGGTGAGTAAAATCACTTCTACTATAACCTGTTTTTTCAACTAGTGTTTTTATTATAGAAACAAAATCAAAATCTACTTTTATTGAATTTTTTTCATAATTTTCTATTTTTTTCTTTTTGATTTCTTCTTTTGATAATTTTCCTGTTTGAGGATTAAAAAAACATTTAAAGTTAACTTTTTTTTCACCTTGTTTTGCTATTACTTCTTGTTCTAAAAAAAATACTAAATCTTCTTTTTCTTTATAAAAATTAGTTTCTTTATTTAAACCTTTTAATATTTTTTCATAATTATCTATTGAAACTTGTAAACCAGACATATATTCTTCTTTACCTCTTTCCCATCCTTTAATTTCTTCTAAATTATCTTTTTTTAATATTTTAAAAAAATCTTTTACACTATTTATATTTTTGTATAAATCTTTATTAAATATAATAGGTCTTTTAATTACTAAAAAACTTTTATTTGATATTTGATTATTTAAATCTATTTTTATTTTTTCTTTTGATTTTTGTGAAAAAATAAATATTTCTTTTATTTTTTTTTCCAATTGAAAAAAGAAATCATCATTATCATTTCCAAACAACTTATTAAATACATATTTATTTCTTTCATAATTATTCTCTTTTAGATTAACTATTTTTGATAATTTTAATTTAAACTCTTCAATTGAATTAGAATTTTCTTTTAATTCATTATATAATTTTGCATTTAATGCTTCATTTTCAAATCTTGTGTCGTCTGAAACTAACATAGGAAAATCTTCAAGAGTTTTATATTTACCACTATCTAGTTCTTTATAAATTTTATTAATTTCAAAAAATATATGTATATTTGAATCAATATTTCTAAAAAATTCTGTTCCTAAATACATTAATATATCTCTTATGTTTCTACCATTTAAAAAGAATTCTTTTTTACCTTCTTGATTATCTTTTAAATAATTTAATAATGTCATTTTGTTTTCATTGTTTGATAAATATTTTTTGATAGTAATCATATCATTTAAATCTTTAAAATCTTTATAATTAGAATTAATAATAATATTAGATATTTTATCTATGTCATTCAATATTAAATAGTTTATTAATTCTTCTTTCATAGTATTTGCATAAGATATTTTTATCATTTTTTTCCTTATATATATTATTTTATATATATTATAATGATTTTAGTTTATTTTTTTTTTGAAGAAAAAGAAATTAAAGAATTAAATGATTTTTTCCTTTTTCATTCTTTTTATTTGTTTAATAATATTTTTTTTAAGTAGTCTATTGTAAGTAAGTTTTTTCATTTTGATTATTTTTTCATTTTGATTTCTTATATAATGTCTAGGATTTAACCATTTATTATCTTTTTTTAAAGAAAAATGTAAATGTGCCCCTGTACTTCTACCTGTATTTCCTAAAAATCCTATTATTTCTCCTTTTATTACTTTTGAAGAATGTTTCAAATTAGGGTTTAAACTATTTAAATGTAAGTAATAACTCTTTATTCCATTTGGATGTTTTATTGCAATGTAATTACCATTCTTAGAATGATTTTTTTTATATACCTTTACTATTCCTTCATCAATAGAATATATAGGTGTTCCTATAGGAGCAACTAAATCTATACCATTATGAAACCTATGTTTTTTAGTTATAGGATGTTTTCTATTCCCAAAATTTGAAGATAATCTAAATTTTTCTTTAATAGGATATTCATAAGTAATCCTATTTTCAGATAATCTTTTTATTTCTTGGATTGATACAAAATCAATGGTTTCATCTTTATATTTTATAGCATAAGTTTTATATTTTGATACATAATATGCTATAAAATCTTCTATTTCTAATACTTTTATTTGTCTATATTTTTTTGTTTTTAATATAGTGATTTCTGTATTTTTATTTAATTTTTCACCTGAATATATTTTTTGTAATTTTAATAAACCTTTTAGAATTGAAGGGTCTTTATATTCTTTTGATATTAGATTTTCATTTTTTAATTTTTTTTCTAATTTTTCAAAAAAATAATCTTGTACTTCTATTTTTTGACCTTGTATTACAAAAATATCCTTTGCACTTAATGAATACATAAATATAAATGAACATAATATTATTAGTTTTTTTAACAAAACTTTAACCCTTTTTTTGTGTTTAATGATTATAAAAAAAAATTATTTTGATTTCTTTTTTTTTGAAAAGTACCTTTTTTATTGATACTAAAATTTAAAATTTTTGTTTTACTTAGTTTTTTTTATTAATACAAAGAATAATTTAGAAATCATTCTCTTTAAGTTGTTCTTTGTATTCTTTTTCAATATCTTCTGCTTTTTTGTCTTTTACATTAATAATATTACCTATAAAAACTTCAATTTTTGGTTTTGAACCATCATATTGTTCCAAATATTTTTCTGGATTTCCTTTAATATAAACTGGTAATATATTTAATTTATTTTTTTCAGCTATCTTTAAATAACCTTCTTTGAAATTTCCAAATTTTGTTTGTTCTTTATTTCTTGTACCTTCTGGAAATATTACAAATAAATTTCCTTTTGGTTGTTCCTTTAACCTTTCTTTTATTTTTTTTAATAGATTAATAAAATCCCTTGGATTATTTCTATCTATAAATAAAACATTCATTAATTCTATTACCTTACCTATTAATGGAGTTGTTTTTAATTCTTTTTTAGCTATAAAAGTAGTATTTTTTTTATTTAGGGTTTGTAATGATTGTTCTAAAATTAGAATATCTAAAAAACTTCTATGATTTGAAATAATTAACAAATTATCTTCTAATTTAAAACCTTCTGCATATTTTATATTTTCTTTTGAATCAAATTTCACCTTAAACATTTTTAATATTAGTTTTGACCACCTATATTTTTGTTTTTTTACATTATCCAAATCTCTATTTTTTTCTAATTTTATTCTAATTTTTTTTGTTCTAAAATAAAAACCTATACTTTTTAATAACATAGATACATACCACAATATTTTCTTCATCTTTTTCCTTTTTTAATCAAATAAAACTTCTATTCCATATTCTTTATGAGGAATAATGTATCTAAAATATTCATTACCATACTCACCTTTTTCTTCATTGTATAATTTTTTTGAATATAACCTTACTTTTAATTCTTTTTCTCTTAGAAACTCTTTCATTTCTTTCTCTGATATAGAACCTTTTCCATATCTTTTTAAATTATTTGAAAAAACTTTGAATTCACAAGTTGAATCCTCTGATATCTCCCACTCTTCTGAATCTTCATTAAAAAATTGTTTATTATTTTCACAAATATATAATTTAATATTTTTATTCATTACTTTAACTTCTTTCTGTGAAATTTTACCTTCACAAAAAGGACAATTACCTATATTTTTCAAAAAAATACCTTTTTTTCTTTTAATTTTAGCATCTTTTTAATGTAAAAAAATAAAATACCTTTAATTTTTTATATTAAACTTTATAATAAAGTAATATTTTTAGAAAGAGTTAGAAAATGAATAATTTAAAGGTTTTAATAATTGATGATTCAAAAACAATAAGAGAAAGTTTAAAAAAGCTTTTATTATCTTATGGTATGAGGGTTAGTTTTATATATGATACTGAAAGTGCAGAAGAAGGTCATAATATGTTAGAAGAACATTCTTTTGACTTAATTTTTGTTGATTATGAAATGCCAGAAATGTCTGGTTTGGATTGGACTATGAAAGTAAGAAAAAGCTACAATAAAAAGCAATTACCAATAATTTTAATAACAGGAATTGCTTCAAAAAATGAAATTATAAATATGATTAGAAAAGGTATAAACAATTATATTATTAAACCTTTTGATAGAATACAAGTGGAAGAAAAAATTAGATATACTTTAGGTATGCCTGTTATTACAAATTCTGAATTAGAAGAATAAAATTATTTTTTTAAATTATTTAATTTTTTAATCTCTTCTTTTAAATTATTTGTTTCTTTAACACCCAATGATACAATATTTGCAAGAGCTTCTTCTTTTTCTATTCCTTCTAATATAATAATTTCTTCTTTTGGTACAAAAAGATTAAATCCATTTGTTGGATTTGGTGAAGTTGGTACAAATACAGTGTAAATATTTTCATTTTTATTATTAATAAAACCTAAACTATAATGACCTGCAAATTTTACCATACAAACTTCCATTTGTTTTTCTTTATCTTTTGACATTACTAATTCTATTATTTCTTTTAAAAAATTATAAATGGTATTAATAAATGGTATTTTACTTAATATTTTCTCTTGTATATTTATAAATATTGATTTTGTTTTTGTTTTTACTAATTTACCCATACCTGATATTAAAAGTAATATAAAAATCATTACTACTGTTGTAGAAGCTCCATCATTAAAATATTTATGTAAAAATAAGAATGAATCTTTTGATATTTCATATAATTGAATTATTACCCAATAAGTAATTATAAATGGTAATAATGCAAATATCCCGGTTACTAAATTAGAAAAAAAGTTTTCTATTATTTTTTTCATATAAAATATTCCTTTTATTTTCAATATATATTATAATGTTTTTATTAATTTTAAAGGATTTAATTTTGGATATTTTTATTAGTAGTATTGTATCTATTTTTTTACTAGTATTGTTTATTTATAAGTGGATTGTAATAGTAGCAACCTTAATCACTTGGGTTAACCCAGACCCAAATAATATTATCATTAGATATTTGAGGTTATTGACAGAACCAGTTTTTGAAAAAATAAGAAGGTTTGTACCTTCTATTTTTAATGGTATTGATTTAAGTCCTATCTATTTATTATTATTTATATTGTTTTTAGAAACTTTTCTTATTAAAGCATTTGTTCAATAAAAAAAAACTTCATCCTTAAAAGGTAGAAGTTTTTTAATTAAAATAATTTACTAAATAATATGGATTTACATTTCTACTGTCATTTTCAGTAGAAACACAAGTTCTACAACAAGTACCTGCTTCTGTAAAATCTTTTAATGATTGTAGGTCTTTTATGTTTTTTTCTTTAATTACTTTTAATAATTCTCCATGTGTTTTACCTTTGCAAACACACACTAAAGTAGTATTTAAAACTTTTGTTTCTTTTGACATTTTTTATTCCTTTAAGTTCTTTTTTATTTTATTATAATATAATATCACAATAAAAAATATTATATAAATAATTGGCACATTATATTATAATAAACCAAAAAATAGGTATAAATATGTATAACATTAACAAAAAAATTTTAGAAAAATTGAAAACAAATCAAAACATTTTATTATTTGACTTAGAAAGCACTGGTCTTATAGATCCAGTTGAAATAACACAAATAGGTTATATTGTACTTAATAGTACATATAATGAAGTTAATAATACTATTACTTTATCAGTAGTTTCAGAAGGTTCTAAGTATTTTTTACCAAACAAAGAAGTTGAACCTAATGCTGTTTTAGTTACTAATATTGTAAGAAAAAAAGATATGAATTCTTCTTATAAAAAAAGAATTGAAGAAGCTGCCAAAGATATGCATAAAAAATTTGATTTTTCTAAATTTCATCAATTAGAAGATGAAGAAGAATTTAATATTTCTTATTTTAATAATTTAATTGAAAATTACAATATAGGATTATTTGCTGGGCACAATGTTTATGAATATGATTTTTTCAAGGTATTATGTAACACATATGGTTATTCTATTGAAGCAGAAAGTGTTTTTGATACTTTATATTATTTAATTCATAGTAAAAGATATAAAGTTACAAGAGGACAAAACCTTAATAAACTAGTAAAAGAGATTGAAAAAAAATCTAAAAATGAAGAATTATCAAATATGTTGAATACAAGAGATGAATATCATGATGCTCTTATTGATGTTAAAGTTAATAAATTTTTATTAGAAAACCAAATTATGGAACTATCATTAAATGATTTTGAAGATAATATTGTTGTAGACAATAGTGATTTAGATACTTTTAATAAAGGTGATATTATATATGCAAGAACTGAGGTTTCAGGAGATTCTATTCTTACTTTAAAACAATTAGTTAATAAAACAGAAGAATTAGGAAGTGATAGACTTATTATTGTAGATAATACTTTCACTGGAACAATTAAATATTCAAATAAATTAGTTGATAGCGGTATTCAAGTTATTTTTGGTATTCAAGTTACAAATATTGAAGAAGATAAAAAATATGATATTTTATTTAAAAATACATTGGAATACAGAAAAGCATTACCATTATTAAAAGAGCAAAATATTGTTACAAATAAAACATTAGAAGATTTAAAAAAATATACTAACAATCTTATTTTAGATAGTCAAAATGTACCTTTATATGTTGAAAAAAATGATAATATCATTCATTGGATACATTTAAAATATAAACAAAATGAAGCTTTTACAAAACAAGAATTAAATGGTTTTTTTGAAAGTTGTGATGAAGATTTATCTATCAATAGTGGTAGATTAAAACATGGACATATTAATGATATGTTAAAAGAAACTATTACAAAAGACAATGGATGGGATACTGTTGATTTTAAATTTTATAAATCTTTAGGTTTATCTTCTTTTCCTGCTTTACCTGTTTTATATTCTGGTGAGAATGGTGAAATCACAAAAGAACCTGAAACATTAGAAGATTTTTTAAATATATTAAGAGATTTAGTTTATTTAGAATTTGATAAAAGAGATTTAAGGAAATCTATTTCTATTTCATATAATGGTATTCAAGGTAAAGATTTAGATAGTAAAGTAAATATTTATTTTGATAGAATTGAAGAAGAATTAGCTGTTTTAAAATCTCTTGGAAACCCTGATTATGTTAAATATTTCTTTTTAGTTAAGAAAATTGGAGAATTTGTTAAATTTGGACCAGGTAGAGGTTCTGGTGCTGGTTCTATTTTATTATGGATTTTAGGTGTTACAGACACTGATCCTATTCCTTATGGTTTATTATTTGAAAGATTTATGGATCCTGAAAGAGCAGATTTTCCTGATGTTGATTTAGATATTGCTTCAAAATCATATGCATTTAATGTATTAAGTGATTATTTTAATAAAGAAGTACCTAAATATATTGATTATACTAAATCGCCTTATGATATTTATGACCAATATATCATTAATAATTATATCAAAGGAACACATATATTTGTTGGAAAAATCTCAACTGTTTCTAAAAGTTCTAATTTAACTGTTGCTAATAATTTTGTTAGATTAAATGGTTTCCCAGAAGGAATGAAAAAAGCTGTTAGTAGAGAATTTGATGAAAAAAAGACTATTTTAGAAAACTTTAAAGACTGTTCTGAAAGTGATATGTTTTTTGAAAAATATCCTATTTCAACAAAAAATAACTCTGCATACATGCAAGATAAATCAAATAGATATAATACATTATTAAATAAATTAAATAATATTGTTGATTTAACTACAAATTATGGATTACATGCAGGTGGTGTGATTTTCTTTCCACATCATGCTCAAATTATTGCACCTATTCATCAAGAAAATGCTATTTGTTTTGATAAAGATGATACTGAAAGTATGCATATGATTAAAATGGATTTATTAGGATTAAAAACACATGCTGTTTTACAAGAAATGCAAAATCATATTTTAAAAGGAGATAACCCAGAAGATGTATTTAAATTAAACTTTCAATCATTCAATGATCCAAAAGTTTTTTTAGGTTTATCTCTTAAATATACTGCTGAGACTTTCCAAATGGGAAGTGCTGGTATGGATAATATATTAGAAAGTTTATCTCCCCTTGTTTTTGCTGATGTAATTTCCACAACTGCTCTTTATAGACCAGGTCCATTAGGTTCTGGTGCTGTTGATGATTACATTTGTTCTGCTCAACAAGAAAAATTTAAAAAGTATAATATTCAATCAATTATTGAAGGAATAAAAAAAAGAGAAGATAATTTTAATTTATTTCAAACTTTAGTTTATAAACAACAACAAATAATTAAAGATTTTAAATCTAAAATTATAAGTTTTAATGAATTGTTGATACTTATAAATGATTTCAAAAAACATAATAAAGATGAAAATGGTAAATCATTAGATTTAACAGAAGAATATTCAGAAAGTTTATTACAACATAATATAGATATTAGTAATTTATTTTTAGATTATCAAAAAATAACTGGAACTATCAATGATATTTCTATTTATCAAAGAGATAATTCATATGGAAAAATGACTGATGATGATGGAGAAACTTTTTATGTTTCAAAATTAATTACAGAATTAATTGGAACTGCACTTATTAAATCAAGATATAAGTTTAGTATTCCAAAAGAATTAAAAGATGATATTAAATCATTAAATCATTTTTATTTGATTGATGACCCTATTTTAAATGAAAATACTATTTATGATAATGCTATAGAAGGAAATGAAGAAGATTATGAATATTTTGAAATGTTTTTAGATCAATTACAAAAACATGGTATAAAAAAAGAAAAAGGAAAATTAAATAAAAATTTATTAAGAAAATCAAGAATGGCCTTTGAACAATTTATTATTGATAAAAGAGATAATGATTTTAAAAGTGAATATATAAACTCAATAGATGTCACTATACTTAATGATAAAATTATTGAAGATACAAGTAATTTGATAAAAGCAAATATTTTTGAATATTGTAAGAAAGAAATGATAAAGAATATGAGTGTTGACTTTGATAGTTCTTTAATTACAAATCAAGTTGTTGAAAATCTTTTACAACCTACTATTTTTTATAAAGATGATAAATTTACTCAACCTTTAATTCATTTTTTCAATGCTTGGGAACATATTTCTAAACAATTAAGAGACACTGATTTATATAAAAAATTATTAGATAGTTCTCTACTAAAAACTGATTTTTCAGATGAAGAATTAAATGAATTAAATGAATTATTTGAAAAACATAAAAGTTCTTTTAGTAAAGTTTATATTGAAATAATTGAAGAAAATAATATTTCTACACCAGATGATTTTATTAAAAAAATCATTGAATTTGAATTAGTTATTAAGGAAAATAAAAGATATTCAGAATTAACTGCTGAAACATATGGTGTTATGGTTTATCAAGAACAAATTATGAAATTATCTGTACAAACTGCTGGATATACAAAAGCAGATTCTAATCAATTAAGAAAAGCAATTGCTAAACAAAAAAAAGAACAGATGATTATTCACTCTAATAAATTTATTAAAGGAATTTCTTCTAAACAAATTAGTAAAATTGAATTTGGTGGAGAATATTCTCATTTAGAATGTTATAAAACTATTGAAAGTGAGATTGATATTGTTAATAAAAATGACAATACAACAACACATGTTATTGCTACAATAGAACCTAATGGAGATATTAGAGCATTAAATGCTTGTGAACCAGAACATAGAGAATTAATAGAAAAATTAAATACTGTAAAGGAAACTAGTACAATTCATTATTCAGAACCTTGTTTAACATTTTTACAAGGTAAATACTTATGGAATAAGATTGAAGCATTTGGAGCTTATGCATTTAATAAATCACACTCAGCTTCATATACTATCTTAACTTACTTAACACAATATTATAAAGAACATTATACTATGGAAGCATATACTTTCTTTTTGAGACATGTTTCTGAAAAAAATAAAATGGATTTAGTAAGAGAAATACATAGAAGAGGTATTAAGTTTGAATTACAAAAAATTGATAGTAATATTTCTATTGATTTTACATTTAAAGATAATACAATTTTTGTACCTTTAACCTTTATTAAATCTCTTGGTTTTAAAGAGATATCTAGTATTATGGCTTATTTTAGTGAGTTTGATATCAAAACAATTGAAGAATATATAGTTTTAACAGGATTAAAACCCAAAAAGAAAATATTAGAAGTTTTAGGAACATTAGGTATTTTTAATTTTGAAACTAATGGAACTCCTTTTTGTAATATAACTCAAAGAAGTTGGAACAATTTGCATCCCTTGGATTTAAATAAAAAGTCTATTTTAATTGATTATGTTTACAAAGAAGGTATTAAATCAGAAGAATTTAAATTATTATATAAAGAAGATATGAAACAATTACCAAATAATTCATATTCAAGAGTTGTTTTTGAACCAAAATATTTTGAATTATTAAATAATTTACATTTCTTTCAAAAAAGATTATCTACTGAAAGTGAATTAACATTAGATAGTAAAATGTTATATTTAAATGAAGATTTAATGGATTTAGAAAAAACTTTTATTCAAACTTTATTAGAAGATTTAATTAAAACTAAACCTACAATTGAAGAAGAAGATGTTAAATTTTTATTAAAAGAAATACCTATTTTTAAAGATGTTATTATTGATACAATAAATACTAATAGTAAAGTTGAAGAAGATAAAAAAAACTATTACATTGACTTATTTACTTCTTCTATAAATACTTCAAAAATTCAAAGAGATTATACATTCTTTAAAAAAACTGAAGAGTATAAATCTTTTAAAGATACTTTTAATAGTATTTCTAAGAAAACTTCTCCAATTTTAAGAAGAATGAATAATAGATTAGTTGAAAATATTGATATAAATAATTTTTCAAAAGACCCTTCAATTATTGATAATGAAGAAGTTATTAACTTATTAACAAAGGCTTTAGAACAAAAAGTTAAATATAATAAATTAACTATACCTTATATAAATAAATTAAGACTATTATTTAAAGATATGCAAGCTCATTCAAAAGAAACAGAAGAATTAAAAAGTATTTATAATAAATATAAATTACACATCACCCCATTGGTTTCTAAAAATGGTCTTTTTGATAAAGTTTATTTTGAAAAAGAAGATATTGAAAATACTCTTTTTGAATTAGATAAATTAAATGATATTTTTCTTAATTTAATTGAAACTAGTAATAAATCTTTTCAAACTATTACAAAAACTAAAACTTTACAAACAAGTACAATTAAATTAATTGATTTTATTAAAAAAATTCATCCTATTTCAAAAGAAAATATTTTGAACCTTTTAAATATTGAAGATTTTGAAGACGTTCTTGATAAGGATGAAATGTCTATTGTTTATGATGTTTTCTTAAAAGAAGGTGCTAGTATTTTTACAATTAAAAATGAAAAATTAAGTGATTTAAAATCTGTTAAATATATTAATTCATTAGATATTTTAAAAAGGCATCTAGATAATAATTATTCCAAAGAATTTGATATTGTTCTTAGTTGTGTTAATGTTATTAAGACTGTTAGAGATGAAGAAGAAGCACATAGCCAAATAAATACATTATTAGATGACAATATAGGAGATAGTTTTATACATTCTTTTGAAACAAACAAAGAATTTTATATTAAAAATACAATAAATAACTCTTTGTTTAATTATGATAAACATCCTGAATTACTTAAATATTTACCAAAAACTTTGAGTACTGATTTGAAATCAAATATTATTAAAAATAAATTATGTCCAAGACATGGGAATTCTTCTATTTTTAATTTTGTTATATTAACTGAATATTTTACAGATAATAAAACATTAGATAGTTATATTGCAGATGTTTTTGAAAATATACCAGAGGAAGATAAACAAGATTTTCTACCTCTTTATATCTCTAATAGTATTTTAAGTAAAAAAGAAAAAGAGAAATTAGAAAGATGGTTGTCCCCAGAACAAGTTAAATTATTTGAAGACATTTCTCAAAAAATAATTATGGATACTTTATTTGATATTGTTAATAATGAAGAATTAAGTAGAATACTTATTAGTGTTTCTAGTTTAAAATCACCTTTAAGAAAACAATTTTTAATGAAAACTTATAAATTTGTAGAACCTTCATTTGGTGAAACTTCTATTTTACCAATAGTTAATAGTAAAAAGAAAGTAAAAAAATTAGAATGTTCTTTTGTTAAATGGTTTCCTTGGTCTTTTTTAGAAGAACCTTACCAAGATAGTAAACAAAGTTTTGTGGATGCTATTTATGAAAAAAATAAAATACAAATCAGGAAAAACTTAAATTAAAAAAAACCACCATATTAAAGGTGGTTTTTAATATTTTTTGAATATTTATTTTAATTCTCTTTATTTCTATCTTTTAACATCATTATTTTTTTATATTGTATATTATCTATAAATACCATTGTACAAAAGAAAATTAATTCTAATATCAAACAACTTATAAAAAAGTTTAGAAATGAATTAGTACCTATCATCATATAAGAAATAAGGTTAATAGAAAAGAAAATTAAAATTATGTAATTTAATATTTTTAAAATTGGTCTCAATCTTTTCATCCAAATAATTGTTGGTATATTACTTATTAAAATTATTATTTTTTCTTTTATATTTTTTGATTTTATTATTCCTTCTTCTTTGATTTTCTCATATTTAGATTCTATTTTTTCTATATCTACTTCTTTTAAATATTTTCTTATTTCTGGGTTTTTATTTAATATTATTTCTTTTCCTCTTCCTTTCATAATAATAAAATATAAGTTTGATAAAGGTATTAAGTAAATTACTGTATCTAATATTAAATTTACTTTACCAGAATAATTATATTTTCTCATTAAAAAAAGTATAAAATTCAATATAATAATTAAGAATAGAGATACTACTAATTTATAAGTTTTTTCTTTTGTATTATTTAATATCTTTTCAAAATAATTTGATAATTTTACTGTTGTTTTAACATTTAGTTGAGGATGTTTTTCTTTTATTAAGAAAGGTATAATATTTACATTATTTGTTCTATATAGTTGAATTATTATCTTTATGTTTTCTAATAAAAAAGATTGTTTTATTATTTTTTCTTCTTTTTTATAACTTTCTTTTTTTTCTTTTGGAATGATTTTTAAATAATGATTATATAATTTTTCATTTATATAAGATTGTTCTTTAACAAAAGATATACTATATGTTGATATTAAGAATATTATTGATATTAAACATATAATATTTAAAAGAGTAAAATCTAGTCTTTTCAATATAAATCCTTTTTGATATATTATATATTAAAAAAATATAAAAAAAAGATTATTACAATTGTTTTTTAACTGCTTCAACTATTTTATCTAAATGTTTTTCAAATAATTCTTCTAAAACATCTTTAATAATTCTTTCTCTTCTACTTTGTGCAAATGAAGATTTTGAAATTCCTTTTTGAATACTTTCTAATGATTTGGGATTATGTACTATTTTTCTTGTTATTAAGAAATATCTAAAACCTTGCCACTTTTTATTTTTTATTTCTGGTATTTCTTCTTGATAATAATCTTTTATTTTTTCAAATGCTCTTTCATAACTCATTACTTTTTGTGTTATTAAGTCTCCAATTACATATAAGTCTTCTTTACTTATTTTTTCATATATTGAAGCCTTATATTGTGGTTTTCTTTTTTCTACTTTTTCTGTTAATTCTTCTATTTTTTCTTTTACTCTTTCTTGAATACTTTGTTTATTTTTTTCTATATATTCATTTTCTTTTTCTTCTTCTTTTGTTCTTTCTTTTTTTTGTGGTACTTTTTTAGAAACCTTTTTATTTCTTTGTATACTATTACCATTAAATAAATCTTCAAAACCCATTATATTCTATCCATTTCATTTATTACTTTAAATACTTTATTAACATATTTATGATTTAATTTTCCACCATTATATAATGATATCATAGTAAAAAATTTATCTTTATTATTTATCTTATTATAATCATTATATTTCTTTTTAAAATATAAATAACCCATTCCATATTTAATTCCACCTTCAATTGTTCTTAAATAGTTTGATAATTGTGTTTCATTCATTTTTTTATCTTTTTTAAATATTTCTATTTTTTTCTGCATATATTTTGCTGTTGAAAGTCTTACTTGCATTAAACCATATGCAGGGGAATTTGTATTTAAATCACCTATTGCATTTTTTCTATATGAAGACTCTACTTTAATAATTGCTAATACTATTTTTTTTATATATATTTCCTTTTCTAAAGGAAAAAATATTTTCATATATTTATTAATATTTTTTATTATTTCTATTTTTGTTTTATTATTTGTATTTTGTGAAAGATATTCTTCTATTTTATAATCATCAATAGGTCCTAATGAATAATCTTCAACTAAATCTTCTTTTATAAAATTTGTTTCTCCATGATCCAATAAATAAATTGTTGCTTCTATTTCTTTTTCTATATCTGCAATAATTTTATCACTATATGAAGAAGAAGCATATAAACTTTTAACAATTAAGAAGTATAATATTATATATTTCTTCAAAAAATACCTTTTTATAATAATTATAAGGTTGTTAGAAGAAATGACTTTTTTTGAAAAGTTTTTTTGAAGTTTTTTTTGTTTATAGTAATTTACAAAGTATTTCTTTCTTTTGTTATGATAGTGTTAGTTAAATAATTTAAGTTTATTTTAATATTTATTTTATTATAATATTTTTAAAATAAATACATAGGGATAATAATATGAATATACTTACTATTAATAAAGATTGGAGAGGAATAACTTGTTTTTCAATCACAAAAGAAAATATTTTTAAAGAAGATAATATTATTGTAAATAATTTATATCAAATAAGTGTTGGAGATTGGGGAAATAGAAAAGAAGTTTTGATTTTTGAATATGAAGAACAATTACATTTTTTATACATTAAAGATACTATTTTAAGTAGGAAAAAAGAATTTATTCACAATAGTTCTGAATATTCTATTCTAGTTGAAAACAAAGATATTAAAGGTACAGAAGAAGTAAAAGTATCAGAAATAACTAAAATTGAAAATATTATCTCTATTCCTTTGTCAGAAGTTTTTAAAGTTAACACTACCAATGTTATTAATAGATTTTCTAAACTAGAAAATGATAATTTAAAGAATGTAATTATTAATACTTGTAATAGAGAAATTGATAAATTAACAAACATAGATACTAAACATCAGCACCCTTCAATTTTAACTTTTTCCAATAATTGTTTATGGTTAAAAGAAGGTATTTTTGATATTGCTGAAGGTGTTAAACTACCTAATATTTTGTTTATGTTTAATGATGTCAAATATAGTAAAAATACAATTATCTCAAAAAATGGTGAAGTGATAAATATTACTCCTGAATTATTTTTCTTTGATAAAGATGAAGAAGATAATGATGTAGCCCTTTCAAATATTGAATTGAATTCTCTTCCTTATTTAGATATTTTATTTAGAAAAATAGATGAAGAACATTATTTAGGTTATAAATTTAATCAAGACAATATAATTTCACTTTTTTCTAAAACATCTTCAGGTGGTTTTGAAACTTCATATAAAAAACTAACTATCAAAGAAGATGAAGAAGAAATTGTTATTTTAGAAGATACATATGATGATGAAAAAGAAGTTATTTATAAAAGAAAATTTAATTTTTCTGGTGATATTTTAACTATTAAAGATAAGACTTTTGAATATGATACAAAAATTAAAACTAAAATTATTGATCAATGGAATAGTATTCTTTGGGATTTTGTTCTATTAGAAAATGGACAGTTATGGGGTTATACTAAAAATTGGAATAGTATTGTAGATGAAGTTTTACTTGAAGAAAATTGTACAAAATTAGATTTTATTATTGGTTGGAATAGTTCTACAACTATTATTAAAACTAATAATTGTATTCATTATTTTCCAAGAAATGATTATTATGGTGATGAAAAAAATATTACAAAATTACATTATATTGAAGAATTAGATGAATATACAAAAGATAATTCTATTGTAAAAATACCATTTATTTCTAAATATTCAAAAACAAATAAAATATATACATTACAACTTTTACAACCTTTTAATGTACTTTTAAATAGTGATAATTCAACTACATTAGAGAACACTTCAGAAGAAAACTTTTTATATGATTATAAAAAAGGTGTTGTAACACTTGAGTTAGAAGATAAAATTTATACTTTTGTATTAGAACAAAAAAATATCAATGAAAAATATTATAGTGGTACTGATATTTTTAATACTGAAAAAAATAAAAGATGGCCTGGTATGGACAAATTTATAATTAAAGAAAATACAAACTATGTTCTTATTAAAAGTAAGAATAAAAAAAGAGTTTTTGTTTATTTAGAAGAAAAAGATGAAAACAATACATTTTCTTCTAATGATACTTATTTTAAAGAAGCTAACAATTATCATATTGATAATGATAGTTTTGGAAATTTAGGAACAAAATTCTTTAATGATAAAGAATTACCTAATTTGATTGAAAAAGCAGATTATAAAGAAATTATTTCTCTTATTTATCCAAAAGGTGAAATAGAATTAAAAAAAGGAAGTAAATATCAAAGAATTACAACACCTTCCTATAGAGGAAGTCAAAAAATAGAAAACTTAATTAAATAATTTATTTAAAAAGAACAAAAATGTTCTTTTTATTTAAAAAAATCTTTTATTTTTTCTTTGTTTTGATTTAATTTTTCTATACCTTTTTCTGTTATCCCATTTGGAGTGCTTATTTTATTTATAATTTCTTTATTTGAATATTTTTCCCTTTGAGATAAATACCCTTTTATTACATTTAAACTTTTTTTTTTTATTTCTTCTTCATTGTAATTTTTATTTTTTAAGTCTTCTTCTAATATATCCATTATTTTTGCAATATAGGCTATTCCCGAACTATTTATTCCTATTGTATTTATTAATTGTTCTTCTTTTTTCACCTCTACTATTTCACCTAACTCTTCCAATAATATTTGAGAATAACTTTTTATTTTTTCTTCACTATATATAGTTGTTATACTTTTGTTGTTTTCCATTGCTATATTTGGCATTATTCTTATATATTCTTTACTTTTTATCAATGTCAAACAAGAAAACACCTTCCTTTAGGGAGGTGATGAATTGTCAATAATCTTGAAATAATTCAACTTTTTTGGTTTCAATATATTAAAAATATGGTATAATATATAATATATTTTGAGAAAGGAGAAAATGTTTTGATTAAAGGTTATAAATACA